>Ga0182030_10000589_pt1 | contig 69800 bp, 60 predicted proteins | sample 812S3MmetaG_FD_121299 | JGI IMG/M metagenome (GOLD analysis project Ga0182030, IMG submission 121299) | Permafrost microbial communities from Stordalen Mire, Sweden - 812S3M metaG (Illumina Assembly) | ecosystem: Environmental > Terrestrial > Soil > Wetlands > Permafrost | place: Sweden...
CGTGCTGGATCTGCGTGTTGCGTACCAGCAGCGCCTGGACCAGCGAGATGCCAATGCTACTGCCTATGTTGCGGATCAGATTGAACATGGCCGTGCCCTGATTACGCAACGCGCTCGGGAGCGTGGCAAAGGACAGCGCCGTCAGCGGCACGTAGCTGATTGCCACCCCTAGGCCTTGCCAGAGGCCAGCCCACACCACCTTTGACATGCTCATGGTGGTAGTGAAGTGTGCCATCTCCCAAAGCGATACGGCTGCGAGCACGAAGCCGCCGCTGATCAGTAAGCGCCGATCGAACCAACCCATCAGGCGTGCGATCACCAGCATGGCCACGACACTGCCGACGCTGCGCGGGGAGGTCACGAGACCCGCCTCGAAAACGGAGTAACCCATCAGATCCTGCAGCATCGCCGGCAGCAGTGCCAAGGTCGCGTACATCACGACACCGACGACAAACATGAACACGTTGCCCGAGGCGAAGTTCCGGTCGCGGAACATCGAGATCCGGATAAACGGATTGGCAGCGGTCAGGGAATGGACGATGAACAGGTAGAGTGTGAACACCATGAGTCCGGCTTCGATGCAGATCTCAGTGGACCCGAACCAGTCTTTCAGTGGCCCGCGATCGAGCAACATCTGCAATGCGCCAACTGCGAGGCTGATGGTTGCAAAGCCAAAGAAATCAAACGGGCTGCGTCGGGGCGTCGATGTCTTGAAGAAGGAGATGACGCCGAGTGAGGCGAGGATCCCCAGCGGGACGTTGATGTAAAACACCCAGCGCCATGAATAGTTGTCCGTCAGGTAGCCACCCAGGATCGGGCCCAGCATCGGGCCGATCACCACGCCCAGACCCCAGATGGACATCGCGCGGGCATGTTGGCTGGGCGGATAGACATCGAACAAGATGGCCTGGGAGATCGGAACAAGCGCAGCCCCACAGATACCTTGCAGCAGGCGAAACACCACGATCTGCGTCAGCGAGTCGGCCATGCCGCACAACGCCGAAGTAATCGTAAAGCCGATGATGGAGAGCAGAAACAGGCGCTTGCGACCAAACTGATCGGCAAGCCAGCCACTGAGTGGAGTCATAATCGCCGCCGCCACGATGTAGGCGGTCAGCACCCAGGTCATCTGGTCTTGGCTGGCGGACATCGTGCCCTGCATGCGCGGCAAGGCGACGTTGGCAATCGTCGTATCGAGCGTCTGCAGCACCGAGGCCAGAATCAGCGTGCCGACGATCATGCCCCGGTGGGCGGCCGGCCCGGAGGTCTCGGTGGCGACTGAATCTGAACTCACGGCGAGGGTCAGGGCTGCGCTGAATCGTGAGCGAATAAATGATGATGAAACTGGGTATCGACGCTGACGTTGGCACTGAGACCGGCGTGCATGGCTTCGGCGACGTCCTCAGACTGATCGGTGAACTCCAGCCGCACCGGCAATCGCTGCACGACCTTCACCCAGTTGCCGGTCGCGTTCTCGGCCGGCAACACCGAAAATTGTGATCCGGTGCCCGGGCTCAAGCTGACGACCCGCGCCGTGAAGCGCCGGTCCGGATAAGCATCAATCGTGACTTCCGCACTCTGGCCTGCTCGCATGTGGGCAAGCTGGTCCTCCTTAAAATTGGCATCGATCCACACGTTGCGGGTCGAGACGAGTGTGAAGAGCTCAACTGCCGCGCTGATGTAGTTGCCCACCTGCAGTTGCTCAACTTTGGTGACGATGCCGTCATCGGGAGCGAGCACGCTGGTGTAGGTCAGATCAAGTTTGGCCTTGTCGAGTGCTGCCTGGGCCTGCATGACCATCGGGTGATCTTCGAGGCGCACATCGGGATTTCCGCCAAGGACCGCCAAAAAACTGCCTGCCTGCTGCTCCGCAGCCGCGACATTTTGCTGGGCTTCATCGGCGCTGTGCTGAGTCTGATCAAGTTGCGCGTGCGAGGTGATGCCTGATTCGGCGAGGCGCTGCTGGCGTTCGAGCTCGTGTCGCTGATAGGCGAGTGTACCGCGGGCCGCGTCGGTCTCGGCGAGCTGGTGCCGGTAAGCCGCCTTGGCGGCAGTTATCTGCATGCGCGCGAGCGCCAACTTGGCTTCGGCCTCCTTGAGGGCGATCCGCAGCGGTTGATCGTCGAGCTGAAACAGCAGATCACCGCGGTGCACGCGCTGGTTGTCGCGTACTGCAACACGCGTCACTTGGCCGGCGATGTGCGCACTGATCGCCGTCTGCGCGGCATTGACGGAGGCATCGTCCGTCTTCATGTAGCGCCCTGAACTCAAGTACAACCACAGCACGATGAGTAGTGCGATCAGCGTGCCGCCGCCCATGAGGATCCAGCGTAAATTGTTGCGGGACATGGCAGAAGAATTGACGGCGCCAGGCGTTTCGGCATTCATATAGGTTTAGGTTCCAGTTCAGCTGCGGGGGGCGCTACCGCGACTGGCCTTGGGGGCCGGAGCAGGCGTAGGGCTATCTGCCGGCCGCGCTGCCTCGGCATCCAGTGCCAGCAGTCGCGCATTCATTTGCTCAAGTAGCTGCATGAACTGCTCGCGGGCGGCTGGATCGAGATCCACCAGAGCCTCGCTCCGGGTAAGATCGGCAACGCGCCACATCTTGCTCAACACGGGTTTCGCGGCATCCTGCAAGAACAGCCGATGCGCACGGCGATCCTCTGAATTGAGCCGGCGCTCAATCCAGCCATCCTGTTCCATTCGATCCAGAATGCGCACCAGGGTCATCGGATCCGTGCCCGTGCCCTCAGCGATCCGTGCCTGACTGGCGCCCTCGTTACGGGAGAGGAATCCCAGGACCTTGCATTGCACCAGCGTTAGGCCAAGTTCAATCGAGTGGCGTTCGAAAAGCCGCGTGTAGAGTCGATAGACGCTGCCAATCAGGAAGCCAAAATTTCGATACCGGTCAACACTCATCGGAGGCAGCCAAGAAGTAACTGATTGAACCAGAGGAGAATTCGCTAAGGCTAACAATCAATATCATAATATACAATATCACGTGATATGAGCACTGCGCCGCAGAATCGGGGAAAATGCCCGTCTCTACGGGCGGTGGGGAGAATCCAATGTCGACGCAAACGCCTCAGAGCGCAGCGCCCGGACCGGCCGGGAATCGGTTGCGCAGTGCGCTAGGTTTAGAACGGCCACTGCAGGTGGCCGGATGCATCAACGCCTTCGTGGCACGCATGGCCGAGGCGCTTGGCTACCGGGCAATCTATCTCTCAGGCGGCGGCGTAGCGGCTAATTCGCTTGGGCTTCCGGATCTAGGCATCAGCAGCATGGATGATGTGCTGACCGACGTGCGGCGCATCACCGACGCCTCCTCGCTGCCGCTACTGGTCGATGCCGACACTGGATGGGGAGGGGCCTTTAACATTGCACGTACCGTACGCTCCTTCATTAAGGCCGGCGCCGCGGGGCTGCACATTGAGGATCAGGTTCAGACCAAGCGCTGCGGGCACCGCCCCGGCAAGGAGATTGTCCCAATAGAGGAAATGGTCGATCGGATCAAGGCTGCCGTCGACGCACGTACGGATGCAGGTTTTGTCATTATGGCGCGTACCGATGCGCTGGCGGTCGAAGGAATCGAGCGCGCGATCGAGCGGGCACAGGCATGCATCGAGGCCGGCGCCGACATGATTTTCCCCGAGGCAATCACCGAACTGTCGATGTACCGTCGCTTCAAAGACGCGGTGAAGGTGCCGATTCTGGCCAATATCACCGAGTTTGGCCACACACCGCTCTACACTCGGGATGAGTTGGGCTCGGCCGGTGTGGATATTGTGCTGTACTGCTGCTCGGCTTATCGCGCGATGAATGCCGCGGCCCTTAAGACCCTCGAGGTGATCCGTCGCACCGGCAGCCAGCGCGAAGCGCTCGAATCCATGCAGACCCGAGCCGATCTGTACAAGTATCTCGGCTATCACGAATATGAGCAAAAGCTGGATGAACTGTTTGCGGCGGGCAAAGGTAAATAGAGCGGAATCTACCCTCGCGGCGTAGGCGCTCGCAACTGAGCGAAAAAGATATAAAGGAGCGAACCATGAGCGATTCAGCGGCAGCAGCTGCCCCCAAAGCGAAAAAGTCAGTGGCACTGTCCGGAATCGTAGCCGGCAATACGGCACTCTGCTCAGTCGGCCAGACCGGCAACGATCTGCACTATCGCGGCTACGACATTCTCGAGGTCGCCGAGGCCTGCGAATTCGAAGAGATCGCGCACCTGCTGATCCATGGCAAGTTGCCGACACGCGAGGAGCTGGCTGCCTATAAACGCAAGCTCGCGTCGCTGCGTGACCTGCCTGACTCGCTGCGCAAGGTGCTCGAACAGTTGCCGGCGGCCACCCATCCGATGGATGTGCTGCGCACCGCGGTCTCTGCCCTGGGCTGCGTGCTTCCGGAGAAAGAGGATCACAACCTTGCAGGCGCCCGGGACATTACCGATCGGCTGATTGCCTCGCTCGGCTCGGCCCTGTGCTACTGGTATCACTTCAGTCACGGTGGGCGCCGCATCGAAGTCATGACCGAGGATGATTCGATCGGGGGCCATTTTCTGCGCATGTTGCACCAGAAGGCACCGAAGCCATCGTGGGTGCGGGCGATGCATACGTCACTGATTCTCTACGCAGAACACGAGTTCAATGCCAGCACTTTTGCTGCGCGCGTTATCGCGGGGACCGGTTCGGATCTATATTCGGCTATCACCGGCGGAATCGGCGCGCTGCGCGGACCTAAGCATGGCGGTGCCAACGAGGTTGCCTTCGAGATCCAGAAGCGCTATGAGACGCCAGACCAGGCGGAGGCCGACGTGCGTGAGCGGGTTGCGCACAAAGAAGTGATTATCGGCTTTGGCCATCCCGTATATACGATCTCCGACCCGCGCAATCAGGTCATCAAGCGCGTTGCGAAAAAGCTGTCCGATGAGGCAGGCGATTCCAAGATGTATCGGGTGGCCGAGCGCCTCGAAGTGGTGATGATGGAGATCAAGAAAATGTTTCCGAATCTCGACTGGTACAGCGCGGTCAGCTACCACATGATGGGCGTACCGACCGAGATGTTCACGCCGCTGTTTGTGATCGCGCGCACCACGGGCTGGGGCGCACACATCATTGAGCAGCGGCTGGACAATAAGATCATCCGTCCAAGCGCCAACTACACCGGCCCGGAGGGTCGCAAGTTCGTTCCGCTGAGCGAGCGGATCTGAGCACTTATCATGTCGACACACGATATTAAATCAACGCATCGGCCTGATCCTGACGCGCTGCTGGTCGAGATTGCTAACTACGCCCGCAATTTCACGATCCAGAGTGAGCTTGCCTATGACACGGCCCGCTATTGCCTGATGGATACGCTTGCCTGTGGATTCCAGGCTTTGCAATACCCGGCCTGTACCAAGTTATTGGGGCCTGTCGTGCCGGGCGCGACGCTGGCGGGTGGTGCGCGCGTACCGGGCTTGAACTTCGAACTCGATCCGGTGCAGGCGGCCTTCAATATTGGCGCAATGGTTCGCTGGCTCGACTTCAATGACACGTGGCTGGCGGCCGAGTGGGGGCACCCCTCCGACAATCTCGGCGCGATCCTGGCTGTCGCCGATTATCTAGGGCGGGGGGCTGCTGCGGCCGGCAGAGCCGTGCCACGAGTGCGTGATGTGCTGACCGCGATGATTAAGGCACACGAGATTCAGGGCATCCTGGCGCTCGAGAACAGTTTCAACCGCGTCGGGCTCGACCATGTACTGCTGGTACGAGTGGCCTCCACGGCGGTCGCCACCAGCCAGCTTGGCGGCACGCTCGAGCAGGTCATCAATGCAGTCTCCAATGCCTGGATCGATGGTGGCGCGCTACGCACCTATCGGCACGCGCCCAATACAGGATCGCGTAAGAGCTGGGCAGCCGGCGATGCCACCTCGCGCGCGGTACGACACGCCCTGATCGCGCTGCGCGGCGAGATGGGTTATCCCTCGGCGCTCTCGGCCAAGGGCTGGGGCTTCCAGGATGCGCTGTTTAAAGGCAAGCCGCTGACCGTGCCGCAGCCCTTTGGCAGCTATGTGATGGAAAACGTGCTGTTCAAGATCAGCTTTCCGGCCGAATTCCATGCGCAGACGGCTGTAGAGTGCGCAATGACGCTGCATCCGAAAGTCAAGGCGCGACTGGCAGAGGTCAGTCGCGTGGTCATTGAGACCCAGGAGCCAGGCGTGAGGATCATCGATAAGACTGGCCCACTCTCAAACCCGGCCGATCGCGATCATTGCATTCAGTACATGACCGCCGTACCCCTGATCTTTGGCCGCCTCACTGCGGCCGATTACGAAGATGCTGTGGCGGCGGATCCGCGCATTGATGCACTGCGCTCGGTAATGGAAGTGCGGGAAAACACTACATTTACCGGCGAATACTACGAGCGCGACAAGCGCTTTATCGGCAATGCGGTGCAGGCGTTCTTTCGCGACGGCAGTGCGAGCGAACGCGTGCAGGTTGATTACCCGATCGGACACCGACTCCGACGCGCTGAAGGTATGCCGGTACTGGTTAAAAAGTTTGAGTCCTCGGTTGCAGCTCATTTCGACGCGCAGCAGAGTGCGCAGATCTGCCGCTTATTTGCCAATAGCGATATTGATCAGCTGCCAGTCCACGAGCTGATGGCACAACTGGTTCGGACTTAAACCCGCTGGGCCATCTGCAAGCGTTCTCGACCTGCGCTGTGAAAAATAGGAACTGCTCGCCGGCAGTGCGGCGTATGACCAAGTTGGTACATCACTCTACTGCGGTAGCTGCGGTAGCTGCGGTAGCTGCGGTCAGCTGCTCCATCTATGAATGAGCTCGCCCTCGACGTATTTCGCTTACTTGGATTCGCCCCTATGGGGTGATGCGGGCGTCTCTATCTTTTCCTGGTGTGGAGCGACTCACTCGAGCCGGAAAACACGCCGTGTCTCGCCGCACAAGGGAAGTGAGTGCATAGGATGGCCTTTCGTCAAAATCTATCTTCGGACCCTCCAAGACATCGAGGAGCTAATCGATGGGTGCGGTGACATCAGTGTGGGCTCTCTCGGTGAGCATGAGTGCATTGCCACCGCAGTCGAGCAAGCTGTCTGATACGTGGTGGCGGCCCGCTTCTTGTAAATGGCGGTGCTTTCCAGCTGGAGGTCATGAGCTATCAATGGCTTGAGCAGGTTCGATAAACTAACAAGCCGCCGCTGGCAGGTGATTGAATTCCCTTCGGTATTCTTTGGAAACCGCTACTTTATCGGCGCGTCTCGTATAGGCCGGGCGAGAACATGAATTCGGGACGAAATGATCGGTGCTCGTGCGGAAGTGGCAAGAAATACCAGCAGTGCTGCGGCGGCTTCGCTGCTGCAACGCCTGCCGCGCGCCTTTGCTCGGACCAGAGCCAAGTGCAAACAGAGCCCGGCGGCAGAAGGCCTGCAACAGTTGCATGCGGGTGGCCAATCCCGCATCAGACAGGTAGTTTACATCTGACTGTTGAGCGGCAACGGTCGGGCGGTTGCGGGCCAAATTGATTTGCAACGCGTTAAACGGGGCGGGAATGAATCATCTGATTTCTGGATTGTCAGTGTGCGAAGGGCCTGTGCAGTACTTTGCCACTGGCGTCAGAATACTCACGACGCCATTGTATGAGTTGGGGCGGCGCGGTGACCGCTATCGGCTCGAAAAAATGCATATCGACGGGTGTCTGGGCATTGCGGCGGTATACGAGCGCGGGCTCAGCGTTGAGCATGAACCAGGATCGATGGCCCGCTGCGGGTCTGGCGCATATGACGGATGCTGATTTGCTGATAGCCCACAGGCCGGTCCGCGGACGGCACCATAACGCGTTCGCCCTCGTTCTCCTGGCAGTGCCCAGGCGAGTGGCACTTTATTGATGACGGCGACTGGCTGGAGCGAATGAGCACCCTAACCCATCTGCAGCGACTTGAAGCCGAGAGCATTCACATTATGCGTGAAGTGCTGGCGGAGGCCGATAAGCCGGTCATGCTTTATTCGATCGGCAAGGATAGCGCCGTGATGGTGCATCTGGCGAAAAAGGCCTTTTACCCTGCGCCGCCGCCATTTCCGCTGTTGCATGTAGACACGACCTGGAAGTTTCGTGACATGTACGCGATGCGCGAGCGCACAGCACGCGAATCCGGAATGGAACTGCTGGTGCACCAGAATCCAGAGGCAGTGTCACTCGGCATCAACCCCTTCACCCATGGCTCGGCGGTTCACACCGATGTCTGGAAGACGCAAGGCCTCAAACAGGCGCTGGACAAGTATGGGTTCGATGCTGCCTTTGGTGGCGGCCGCCGCGACGAGGAGAAGTCGCGGGCGAAGGAGCGCGTGTTCTCGTTCCGCTCAGCGCAGCACCACTGGGATCCTAAGAATCAGCGCCCGGAGCTTTGGCACCTTTACAATGCTCGCAAACGCAAAGGTGAATCGATCCGTGTTTTTCCAATCTCCAATTGGACTGAATTAGATATCTGGCAGTACATCTACCTGCAAAATATACCGATTGTGCCGCTGTACTTTGCCCGCGAACGGCCAGTCGTCGAACGTGATGGTGTCCTGATTATGATTGATGATGAGCGCATGCCACTCAATCCTGGCGAGAAGCCACTAATAAAGAAGGTCCGGTTTCGGACCCTGGGTTGCTATCCGCTAACCGGAGCCATTGCGAGTGAGGCAGAAACGCTGCCGGCCATCATTCAGGAAATGCTTCTGACGCGGACCTCCGAACGTCAGGGCCGCGTTATTGACCATGATGGTGCGGCGTCAATGGAAAAGAAGAAGCAAGAAGGGTACTTCTAATGGCGCACGTGTCCGAGCTGATCTCCAGTGACATTGGTGCCTACCTGAAATCACAGGAGCGAAAAGGCCTGCTGCGTTTCATCACCTGCGGAAGCGTAGATGATGGCAAGAGTTCTTTGATCGGGCGGCTGCTGTTCGAATCCAAGATGCTCTTCGAGGATCAGTTGGCGACGCTGGCGAGCGATTCGAAAAGAATTGGCACCACCGGCGGCGATCTTGACTTCGCACTGTTGCTCGATGGTCTGTCGGCCGAGCGGGAGCAGGGCATTACCATCGACGTGGCTTACCGCTTCTTTTCGACCGAGCGACGAAAATTCATAGTCGCTGATACGCCTGGGCATGAGCAGTACACGCGCAATATGGTGACCGGCGCATCAACGGCCGATGCTGCCATTATCCTGATCGATGCCCGCAAGGGTGTACTGACACAGACCCGACGACACAGTTACTTGGTGTCGCTGCTTGGCATCCGCCATATCGTGCTCGCTATTAATAAGATGGATCTGGTGGATTATTCAGAGGACCGGTTCCAGGAGATCCAGCAGCAGTTCGGCCCGTTTGCTAAGCAAATTGGCCTGCAAGATGTGACCTACCTACCAATCTCCGCTGTCCGGGGCGATAACATTACACGCCCGAGCGAGCGCACACCATGGTTCCGTGGGCCAACCCTGATGGGCTACCTCGAGAGCGTGGAGGTGGATGAGGATCGCATGCAGCGTGCCGCGTTTCGTCTGCCGGTGCAATGGGTGAACCGCCCGAATCTGGACTTCCGGGGTTTCGCCGGGCTGATTGCCAGTGGCCGGATCAGACAGGGTGCGCGTGTGCGCATCAGTCCGGCCGGTACGCATAGCACCGTGGCGCGCATTGTTACGGCGGACGGTGACCTTGAGCAGGCAGTGGCTGGCCAGTCCGTAACGCTCACGCTGCGCGATGAGATAGATGTAAGCCGCGGCGATGTGATTTCGGCTGCCGATGCACCGCCGGAAGTGGCCGACCAATTCGAAGCTACGATAGTGTGGATGCATGAGCAACCTTTGCTGCGTGGGCGTTCTTACCTGATGAAGATTGGCGCCAAGACTGTGACGGCAACAATCTTGCCCATTAAGTACAAGATCAACGTGAACACTCTTGAGCAGCTGGCGGCGACGCGTCTTGAACTCAATGAGATTGGTGTATGCGTTCTGGAGCTTGACCGGCCGGTCGCCTTTGATCCCTATGAGGAAAACCGCGAGACCGGAGCCTTTATTCTCATTGACAGGCTCAGCAACAACACCGTAGCCGCGGGCATGTTACGTTTCGCGCTGCGGCGCTCGCAAAACGTGCACTGGCAGGCTCTGGACGTCAATAAGCAGGCCCACGTGCTGCTCAACGGGCACAAGCCATGCGTGCTGTGGTTTACGGGCTACTCGGGCGCGGGCAAGTCGACGATCGCAAACCTTGTCGAGAAGCGTCTGTATGCCCTGGCGCACCACAGCTATCTGCTCGATGGCGATAACGTCCGTCATGGCCTGAACCGGGATCTGGGCTTTACGGATGTGGATCGCGTGGAGAATATTCGCCGCGTCGCCGAAGTCTCCAAGCTGATGGTGGACGCGGGCCTGATAGTGCTGGTCTCGTTCATCTCGCCGTTTCGCAGCGAGCGGCGCATGGCGCGTAGCCTGCTCCAGGAAGGGGAATTCCTGGAGATCTTTGTCGATACTCCGCTCGCCGCGGCGGAACAACGCGATGTCAAAGGTTTGTACAAGAAGGCGCGTCAGGGGCAGCTGAAGAATTTCACGGGCATCGACTCGCCCTACGAGGCACCGGAGAGCCCCGAGATCCGCATTGATACGACCCAGTTGAGTGCGGAAGAAGCCGCACTGCAGATCCTCGGTGAAATGCGGCGACGCGGCCTGATTGACTCGGTTTGAGCCGCGTGAGCGATTCAACAACTGATCGTGCGCAGCTGTGTGCCGAAATCGAGGCGGTTGCACGGCTCGCCGGCGCCGCGATCATGAAAGTCTATGCCACAGATTTCTCGGTGCGCGACAAGGCTGATGCCTCGCCAGTCACCGCGGCAGACGAGCAGGCCGAAGTTCTGATCCTGGAGGCGCTCATGCGCTTAACACCCGCGGTACCTGTGGTGTCCGAGGAGGCCGCGTCGGAGGGTTGCGCGCCGCGCGTGGCCGGGCGTTTCTGGCTGGTCGATCCACTCGATGGGACCAAAGAGTTCATCCGGCGCAACGGGGAGTTCACTGTCAATATTGCGCTGATCGAGGAGGGGCAACCGACACTGGGCGTAGTCTATGCGCCAGCGCTGCAGCGTCTGTTCAGTGGTGTCAGCGGGCACGGGGCCATGCTAAAGGAGCCGGGCGGTTGCCGTAAGATTGCCTGTCGGTCGGTCCCGGCAGCAGGGCTCACCGTTGTGTCGAGCCGGTCCCACGGAGATGCCGCCACTCTGGCGCAGTTTCTACGCGGGCGCGTTGTTGCTTCCAACAAGAACGCTGGTTCTTCGCTAAAGTTCTGCCTGGTGGCCGCAGGGGAGGCGGACCTGTATCCGCGTCTGGGGCGCACTATGGAATGGGACACTGCAGCTGGAGATGCAGTACTGCGCGCGGCCGGCGGCCGAGTGCTGACGTTGGATGGCCATCCCTTACGCTATGGAAAGGCGGGCTTCGAGAATCCGCATTTTGTGGCCGAAGGCCGGATCTGAGGATTCTCCTTCAGACCTACGACCGCCACTCAAGGGCGGTCGTCTCCGGAAAGATAATTTAGCATTTACAGTAAGTTACGTAATATTTAGAATCTAAATTAAATGTCAGCCGGGTGGCGCCGCGACAATTTGGCGCCGGTCTTTGATAACTGCGCGTCGCGCCTAAATCATTCATGCGCCTTCTGGTCGGTTAACCTACGTGCGCGCGACTGTAGCCGGCGCATGCCCCGATTACCCAGAGAAGCAGGATTCGATGAAAAAGCTATTGGTTGGTATCAAGCGGGTAGTGGACTACAACGTTCGCATCAAGGTCAAAGCCGACGGCTCGGGCGTAATGCTCGAGGGCGTCAAAATGAGCATCAATCCATTTGATGAGATTGCGCTTGAGGAGGCGCTGCGAATCAAGGAGCGAGGGCAGGCCGACGAAGTGATCGTGGCAACGATTGGGCCGGCCGATTGCCAGCAGCAGCTGCGCACCGCGCTGGCCATGGGCGCTGATCGCGCGATCCTGGTGCAATCCACGGGCAGTATCGAGCCGTTGACCGGTGCCCGAGTATTTCTAGAGTTAATTAAGAGGGAGCAGCCGTTTGCCGTCATCCTGGGCAAGCAGGCTATCGATGATGACAATAATCAGACCGGCCAGATGATCGCGGGGCTCTGGGGGCGCCCGCAAGCAACTTTTGCTTCGAAGATCGTGCTGACCGATACCCTCGCAACCGTCACCCGCGAAGTCGATGCCGGCCTAGAGACGCTGGAAGTTGACCTGCCGGCGGTCTTCACGGCAGATCTGCGCTTGAATGAGCCCCGCTACGTCAAGCTGCCAGAGATTATGAAAGCCAAGAAGAAGCCACTCGATATGCTGGCTATTACGGATCTTGGCATTGAGCTGCAGGATCGCATGCGGCTCGTAAAGGCCGAGCCCCCTGCGGCGCGCCAGAAGGGTATCGTCGTTAAGAGCACGGCCGAACTCGTGGCTGCCCTCAAGCAGAAGGGACTTTTGTAATGAATAAGATTCTTATTATTGGCGAGCACGAGGGCGGCAAGCTCAATGCGAGCATCGCCAAGTGCGTCAAATGTGCACAAGCGATCCCGGACGGAGAGATCACTGTCCTGGTGCTGGCCGCCGACAGCGCAGCGGTGGCGGGGCAGGCCGCGGCCATAGCGGGCGTTGCCAAAGTGCTGCGGGTGGATCATCCAGCCAATGCCCATGCACTTGCTGCCGTGCTCGCACCGCAAATTGCTGCCGTTGCTGCGCCGTTCACTCATGTGTTCGGGCCTTCCACCACCTTTGGCAAGGACCTGATGCCACGCGTGGCAGCGCTTTTGAATGCACCGCAGCTCTCAGACATCATGGCGGCGGAAAGCGCTACACGTTTTCGTCGGCCGACTTACGCTGGCAACGCGATCGTCACGCTGGAAGTGGCGCCAGGTAGCAAGATTGTTGCGACCGTGCGATCGGCCTCCTTCGAAGCAGCAGCAGCCGGTGGCAGCGCGCCAATTGAGCTGGTAACGCCGGGCGCTGAGATCCCGACGCATACCCGCTTTATTTCGGTGACGGCCGCGAAGAATGACCGCCCCGATCTGCAGAGTGCCCGTAAGGTTGTCTCCGGGGGCCGCGCGCTGGGCAGCGCCGAGAACTTCAAAATTATTGCGGGATTGGCCGATAAGATCGGCGCCGCCGTGGGCGCCTCGCGTGCTGCAGTAGATGCAGGTTACGCGCCTAATGAACTGCAGGTCGGACAGACTGGCAAGATCATCGCACCTGAGCTCTACATGGCTTTTGGCATTTCTGGGGCTATCCAGCATCTGACAGGCATCAAGGATGCGCGCACGATCGTTGCGATCAACAAGGATCCGGAGGCGCCGATCTTCGAGGTCGCTGACCTGGGCCTGGTGGGCGATTTGTTTGTGGTGATTCCGGAAATTGAGGCTTTGATCGGCCGCTAGCAGATTGCCTTATGCGCCTACGCCACTAATTGGCGCCCGTGGTGAATTGCTGTTCGCTAAAATCAAAGCGAGTCTTCTCCGGTCTCTACCGGGACTCGCTGTGTGCCTCAAGGGGTGGCCCAACGATGTCCGCCAAGCGATTTTCCGGCACTGAACGCTATGTCGTCACCGAAGAACTGATGAGCGCGGTCAATGCTGCGGCCACAGTCGGCAGGCCGCTGCTGATCAAAGGCGAGCCCGGTACCGGCAAAACCCAGCTGGCCGAGGAGGTTGCCCGCGCTCTGGATCGCCCGCTTTTTGAGTGGCACATCAAGTCCACCAGCAAGGCACAACAGGGCCTGTACGAATACGATGCGGTTTCACGTCTGCGCGATTCACAGCTCGGCGAGGCGCGGGTCCATGAGATCCGCAATTACATCGTGCGCGGCAAACTGTGGGAAGCTTTTGATGCCGAGGTGCAGCCGGTGCTGCTGATCGATGAGATCGACAAGGCTGATATCGAATTTCCCAACGATCTATTGCGCGAACTCGATCGCATGGAATTCTACGTGTATGAGACCCGCGAGCTGGTGCGTGCCCGTCACCGTCCGATCATCATCATCACCAGCAATAACGAAAAGGAGCTTCCTGATGCCTTCTTGCGTCGCTGCTTCTTCCACTACATCCGCTTTCCGGACAACGAGACGATGGAACGCATCATTGCGGTGCATTACCCCTCGCTCAAGAAGGAGCTACTGGCCGCTGCGCTGACGCGGTTTTTTGCATTGCGCGAAACGCCGGGTCTGAAGAAGCGACCCTCAACCTCCGAGCTGCTCGATTGGATCAAGCTACTGGTAGCCGAGGATATTCCTGCGAGCGCCCTGCATGAGGAACCGGAACGAGCAGGTCTGCCGCCTCTGTATGGGGCCCTACTCAAGAACGAGCAGGATGTCCGCCTGGTTGAACAGCTGATGTTTATCAGCCGCCGCGTCAGGTGATCGGCAACTTCTACCGCGCACACCAGGAACCGCAAGCACGCCGATGATGGTCGGTTTCTTCTTTGCGCTACGTCAAGGCGGTGTGAAGGTCAGCCTCACCGAGCTGCTGACGCTGTTCGAGCTGCTGCAGCAGGATCCGCAGGCGCAGTCGGCGGAGCAGTTCTATTTCCTGGCGCGTACATGCCTTGTCAAAGACGAACGGCTCTACGACCGCTTCGATCGGGTATTCGCCGAATATTTCCGGGGAGCCGAGCGGGCATTCGAGCAACTGATGGTGGGGGTGCCGCATGAGTGGTTGCGTGCCCTTGGCGAGCGGCTACTCAGTGCCGAGGAAATGCGCCAAGTCCTGGCGCTCGGGGGCTGGGACAAGCTGCTTGATACCTTACGCCAGCGCTTGGCCGAGCAACGCGAACGGCATCAGGGCGGCAGTAAGTGGATTGGCACTGCGGGCACTTCTCCGTTTGGCGCCGAAGGCTACAACCCTGAAGGGGTGCGCATTGGTCAGGACCGCTCGCGCCACCGGCGCGCGGCGAAGGTCTGGGATCGACGTGACTTTCGTAATCTTGATGACCGCTTGGAACTTGGCACGCGCAATTTCCAGCTGGCGCTGCGCCGGCTGCGCCGCTTTGCCCGCGAGGGAGCAGCCGAGGAACTGGATCTGGATCAGACCATCGATGCCACGGCGCGCAACGCCGGGTTGCTGGATCTTAAACTGATAGCCGAGCGTCGAAACGCCGCGCGCGTGCTACTGCTGCTTGATGTCGGTGGTTCTATGGATGATCACGTGCGGCTGTCTGAGGAGCTATTCTCTGCAGCTCGCAGTGAGTTCCGTCAGCTGCGGCATTTCTATTTCCACAATTTCATCTACGAGCGCTTGTGGATTGATAACCATCGGCGTCATGCCGATGTGCTGCCGACGCAGCAGCTGATTCGAACCTACGGCCCGGAATACCGTGTCATCCTCATTGGCGATGCGTCGATGAGTCCCTACGAGATCCTGCAGGCTGGTGGCAGCGTGGAGCATTGGAACGAGGAGGCCGGCAGTTCATGGATGCAGCGGCTGGCGGCGCACTTCCCGCATCTGGTTTGGCTCAACCCTGAGCCTGAGTCGCGCTGGGAGGCCACCGCCTCTATCAGACTGACCCGCGAATTGGTCGGCGGCCGGATGTTTCCGCTGACCCTGGCTGGCCTCAATCAGGCCACCGTCGCCTTGCGGCGGCGGGGCCGGGTTGGTGAGCGGGCACTGTGAGGCATGTGCCATGCCTCGGCGGGATACTCAATGAAGGTTCTTCAGCCGTTGGCCGGGCCAAGCACGCGCGTGATCTATTTGTATTCTCTGGACCCCGCGCGCACTCTTGCCGGCCCCTAATTTCAAGAATAATGCAGGTGGCTGAGCGCGTAACAGGAGGCCGCCAGAGCCATCGCCACCAGGGCGAGGGCGGCGAAGGCCCGTCGCCCTTCGCGCTGTGCCAGATCCTCGGCCGAAAGTGCTGCAATCAGTAATGGGCGCCCGTCATTAGGCTTGCCGAGGGTGCTCACACGCTCTGCGGGTCGCTGGTTCAACCGATCGTGCTGGACCTGTGCAATGGCCGCGCCACGCGCTGCCTCCCACTCGGCCATGCTTAGGCGTCCATCGTGATCGGTGTCAAAGCGCGCCAGCAGCGCCTGCTGGTCGTGCTTCCACTGACTGAGCAACGCGGCCGCCTCATCTCCAAGGGCGTTGGTGGCACCGCCGCTGTCCGTGCGTAATTCGCCAAGCACGGAAACCTTTGCATTCTCCAAGATCAGCGATTCCTGCAGGCGTCGGTCCGCCAGGACGCCAAAGCGCGCCATCGCGCCGCGCACCGCGCCGCTCGGCGGAGTGCCTCCGGGCCAACACTGTTCGCAGCCGCCTACCCACACATTGGTTTCGCTCGGCTCGATTTCGGCATCCAGCGGATTGATCAGGCACTGGCCATCAGAATCCTTGAGCAAAAACGGCGAGTCGCTGGTGCCACCGTCAGTGCGTTGCCAGTTGCTGCGCCCAAGAGTCTCGACCCGCTCCTCGACCTGGAAGGACCACCAGACGCAGGGGCGACCACTCAGCGGAGCCCGCATCGGGGTATCGGGCAGGGCCTGTGCAAGGCCCGTGAGCTTAACGTAACCCTGCGGGGCTGAGCGCACGCGGGCGAGCGGCGTCTCTTGCAGAAGTCGCGCATCGTGCCAGCGTCGGAAGAAGCGATAAAGGGTGTAGAGCAGTGCCGCCAAGCTCACCAGCAGCAGCTTCACATAGTAAGAATCAACCGCCGACGGCATAGCGCATTACAGTTCGGGCTTCAGTGCGCGAAGAGGCTCTTCATGTCCACGTCGACCTTCTCGCTCGCATCAAATCTGAGAAACGTGGCTTCGTTGAAGCCATAGCGGGAGGCAATCAGGACCTCCGGGAATGCCGCGATGCGCACGTTGTTGATGTTGACCGCCTCGTTATAGATCTCACGCCGGTCGCTGAGCGCCTGTTCCAGGCCGCTGATGCGTTGCTGCAGGTGTTGGAATGCTTCGCTTGCCTTGAGTTCCGGATACTTCTCGGCCACCGCATAAAGCCCGGCGAGGCCACTACGCAGCCCGACCTCGGCTGAACCAACCGCCGCTACGCTGCCGCTGCTGCGGGCCGTTACGACCGCGGCGCGCGCCTGCATGACGCGCTCGAGCGTCTGCTGCTCGTATTGCAGGTATTGCTTGCAGGTTTCCACTAGCTTCGACAATTCATCGTGACGCTGCACCAGCAGGACATCAATGTTCGACCAGGCGAGTTTCACTTCGGCGCGTACCCGCACCAGGCCATTGTAAACGCCGATCCAGTAGCCGACCACGACTACCAGCAATACCACCAGAATCAGACCCATAATCATGACAGGACCTCCGCCTAATAGCCGGCGCGCAGCAGCACCAAGTTAACAGCTTGCATTCTGGTGCCCGTGCGACCTGGCTCACGCCACGGCGTCTCCGGCTGTGGCCAGGCGCACACTTTGAGCTGTGATCCGCGCCAGCTGCCGTTCCGGAGCTATCGCTCTTGGGGTGTAGCACGGCTTTCGGCCGCCGGCGCTCAACGAGGGGCCGCGCCGGATCATGGCAAAAAGTCGGCCCGAGCGCGCCTCGCTCACGCATAATTCGGCCCCTTATGCCTGTATACAGCACCGAGATAGCCCCGAACCCGTCACCGATCGTTCTGAGCGTCGAGGCGCTCTCGCGTCGCTATGGCGAGAAGCTTGCTGTCGATGGGGTGAGTTTTGTGGTTCGCCGCAGGGAAATCGTCGGATTGCTCGGCCCCAACGGCGCCGGCAAGACGACGACGATCAACATGATACTTGGCATGCTCTCGCCCAGCTCCGGTGTCATTCGCCTCGGCGCCTTCGACGTGTCCCGGCAGCGCTCGCAGGCGCTGGCGCTTGCGAATTTCGCTGCGGTCTACGCCGCCCTGCCAGGTAATTTGACGGTGGTGCAGAACCTGCGCTATTTCGGCTTAATTTATCGCGTGAAGCAACTCAGCCGGCGCATCGAGGAGCTGCTCATGCAGCTTGATCTGCAGGGGCTGCGCGATACCAAATGCGGCGTGCTCTCTTCGGGCGAGCAGACGCGCGTGAGCCTGGCAAAGGCGCTGCTCAATCGCCCACAGCTGCTGCTACTGGATGAGCCGACTGCCTCGCTCGACCCTTCGGCCGCGCAGCGGATACGCGCGCAGATTCGCGCGCTGGCAAGCGAGGCGGACTGTGGAATCCTTTGGACTTCGCACAACATGTACGAAGTGGAAGCGGTGTGCGATCGGGTGCTGTTTCTCGCCCGTGGCCGGATACTGCTCGAAGGCGATCCGCGGCTGCTACCGCGTCAGCATGGTGCTGCGAGTCTCGAGGAGCTGTTCATCCACCTGGCACGTGAACCGCTGTCAGCGCGTGCTGGAGAGACACCGTGAAGCTTCGACCGATAGCGGGTATTGCGCTGCGCCAGTTCTATCTGCTGCGCGGCAGCCCGACGCGCATCGTGCCGACCTTTGCCTGGGTGGCCATAGATATCGTGCTGTGGGGTTTCATCACGCGCTACCTAAATACCGTGGCCGGTTCGGGGGTTAATTTCGTCCCGACGCTGCTGGGTGGCGTGCTGCTGTGGGATTTTCTGACCCGCATCATGCAGGGCGTATCGATTGCCTTTATGGAAGATATCTGGGCGCGCAATTTTCTGAATCTGTTCTCGACGCCGTTGCTGATCAGCGAGTATGTCACGGGCCTTGTCGTGACGAGCGTTGTGACGGGGTTACTCAGCCTGGTGGTGATGCTGGTACTCGCGAGCGCTGCCTTCGGTCTGGCCTTCTTCCAGCTGGGAGTCTTGCTCGTGCCGTTCTTGCTGGTCCTGTTCGTGTTTGGGATTGCCCTCGGAATTTTGGCCAGCGCCATGGTGCTGCGCCTGGGGCCCGCCTCTGAATGGCTGGTGTGGCCACTGCCGGCACTGCTCTCACCGTTCGCCGGCGTATTTTATCCGCTCTCGACGCTGCCGCACTGGATGAGACTCATCGGTGAGCTGATGCCTGCTTCCTATGTTTTCGAAGGACTACGGGCCGCGGTGGCGGGCCAGCCGTTCGAGGCCTTACCGCTGGTCTTCGGTGGCGGGCTTGCGCTGCTGTATCTGGCGATCGCCGGGTGGGTGTTTGGTTGGGTGTTCCGGCACGTGGTGCGGACGGGACTATTGGCGCGCTATAGCGCTGAGAGCGTCAGCTAGCCCGACTGGGCTGCATGGTAACTCCGCTCCGGCCCCGCACCGACCCCTAAGCCGCTGCGATCGGGCCCGGACCAGCCAGGCAGGTGGCGTGCGCCCTGGGTGTGCGCCAGATTCAAGGCTTCCTTGAGCGCCCGTTTGTAGTGATGGTCGAGCCGCTCGCGATCGATCTTGCCGCGGAAGAAATCGGCCCATAAGAACTCGCTGAAGGGCGTGACTTCCTTGGCATAGCCACCAATACGTCGCACGTCGGCGGCGAGCGTGCGATAGGGATCGTCGCTGAGCTTGGGCAAGTGCTTGGGGATTGAATCGTAGGACTGGCGCTGCCCCTTGGCATCGTAGGGATGCACCCACTGGTGATGCTCCATGAACAGCCAGAAGCTCTCAAGGGCTAACCACGATAGATCCTTTTGTACGATGACCTGCACCTCCCGCACCTGCTCTTCAAGCAGCGCACAACCGAGGTGATGGTGATCGGTGATGAAGTAGCGCTCATCGGGCCCACGTACCCCAGGAAACCAATGTGAATTGAGCAGGTGTTTGCGCTCGCTGCGGCCGAGCGCGCGCCAGGCGCGCCGGCGTCGAGCCACCTCGCCGAAACCGACCGTCATCTGCGTAGGATGCAGCTGCTTGAGCTTCGCTGACATCAGTTGTGGTTGCGCGCGCGCCATAGCAATTCCTTGTCTGCAGGATTGTGCACCGTCCCAGCCAGCGCTGATTGTGGTCGAGGTGACGGGCGCAGTACAAGGCGCTGCGCGCCCGCTGTGTAACGTTCTCGATGAGAAAGCTTGCCGTGCGTGCCCGGTGCCGAACTGATACGGCTCGCGGATGTTGAGTTAAATCCAGCGAGCCGATGATTCGGAGCAGATGAAGGGGATTTAATACCGCTTTTAGACAAGCTCCGGGCACAGTAGGTCAGCGTGCTTGCGTAACCTGACCGTTACTTTTATATGCGCGGGCTGGCGCTGTATGAGGCTCCAATGAATCTGAGGCGAACCCTGGCTCGTATCGCAGTACTGCTCGCGCTCTGCAGCGCGCCGCAGTGGAGTGAGGCGCAGGGCTTGAGTGTCGGGGTCTCGGTGCAGGTGCCACCGCCTGCGTTGCCGATCTATGAGCAGCCGCCGATGCCAGCGGCCGGTTACCTGTGGAATCCGGGTTATTGGGCGTGGGGCCCGGCCGGCTATTACTGGGTGCCCGGTACCTGGGTACTCGCGCTTGCACCGGGATTATTGTGGACGCCCGGTTACTGGGGCTGGCTGGGCGGCGCCTTTTTGTGGCATGGCGGTTACTGGGGTCCCCATGTTGGATTTTATGGTGGCGTGAACTACGGCCTTGGCTACGGTGGTGTCGGCTATGCCGGTGGTTTCTGGCGCGGCGGAGCGTTTCAGTACAATCGCGCCGTCAACAATTTCGGTTCGGTATCGATAAGCAATGCTTACAACCAGACCGTGATTAATAACGGCGGTGCGAGCCGCGTTAGCTACAACGGCGGCAGCGGCGGGATTAACGCGACGCCAACGCCTGCCGAACAGCAAGCGGCTAACGAGCGCCATCAGGGCGCAACGCCTATGCAGACTCAAAATGAACAGGCCGCATTCGGCAATCGGGCGTTGCTGGCGAGCGTCAATCACGGCGCCCCGGCAGTAGCCGCAAGCGCGCACCCTGGACAGTTCAGCGGCGCTGGCGTCATGCGCGCGCACGCTTCCTCGCTCGCCGGCAGCGGTTACCAACCGCCGCCGCGCTTCCAGCCGCGGGAGCCCTCGGGCGCGCTGCCGGCCGCAAATGGCAGGTTCGGCTCGTCCGCGCCCAGCGCACATGCGCCCTCGGCAGGCTTCGCCCCCAATCGTGGACCTGTCCCGCGCCCGGCGCCCGCGCCAGTGTATCGGCCCGCGCCCAGGCCGCAGTACCGAGCGCCAGCGCGTCCTGCGTACCGGGCGCCATCTCGACAGCAGACACACCCGGCGCCAGCACAGCGCTCACAACACGATGAACGGCATTAGACGGGACGCGGCCAGTGCTCGGTGGGGGCACTCAGACCGCAGCCGTCAAGTTACGCAATTGTCATCGGAAAAGACGCTTATAGGGCCCGGAGCGTCAATTGTGAAGTCAACCGCAGACCTTGCAGGGCCGTTTGGGATAGCGTGTTAACCTCCTGAGCTTAAAGGAACTTCAAGACTATGAAAGCTAATCGACTTGCGCGTCCTGTCCTGATCGCTACGCTGGCCGCAGCCACGGTGTTGGGTGGTTGCGTGGTACGGGGATCGGTCGCCGTCCCGGAACCTGCCGTGTATGTCGGCGGCGCCGTCACAGTGGCTCCGCCACCGCCGCAGGTGGAGGTCTACGGCGCGCCGCCGGTGGCCGGCTACGTCTGGCTCGGTGGCTACTGGAACTGGGTGGGCGGCCGACACGTGTGGGTGGGTGGGCGTTGGGAAGCCCCGCGCCCGGGGTACCACTGGGTACCGCATCAGTGGGTGCAGGTCGGCGGTGGCTGGCGTCTGCGTCAGGGCCACTGGGCCCGTTAAGGGCTGCGCCTAGGCCGGAGTTCTGATGGGGCTGCGGCCTCACACACGCGCGGGTCCTGCAGGGCGGGGCCCGCGCGTTTTAGTTTTCGCTGCTGGGTCGTCCAAACTCGGCATTAAAGGCACGCGCCAGGGCCTCTGCAAACAGATGTGGCAAGCGCTGATCGGTCATGTCGGTGATGCTGCGAAAGCGCTCCTTTTGTGCAGCGCCGCTGCCGAGCACCTCCGGATCCAGATGCTGCGTGAAATCCGCAAGTGCCACGGACAGTGCGCGCATCAAGGCGGTATCATGCCGGCGCGTGATGCTCAGCAGTTCGCGCAGCCACTGCACGGCATCGATATCGTGTCGCTCGTGGCCAAGGAAGAGGCGCACCAGCAGATCCTCGACCGGCAACTGCTGGAGCGCGAGGCGCTCGGCATCTTCGCCCTCAGTACTGATTCCGCTGCCAGCGCGCAGCTCTCGCTGCAGGCGTGCAAGGTCTTTTACGCCCACGAGCGCTTCGCGCATCAGCAGCCCGGCAAGATGCATTACGCGCAGGTGCAACTCGGCTGGAATGCGCTCAACGTCGATGCCGGCACCGCGCAAAAAGGCTTCGGCGGCACCGCGCATTGCCACCGCAGCGACCGGCCGTCGCCGCATGCCCGTATCGGCGCCGCCGGGCCCGTGACGTGCGACATCAAACTTTCTTAAACCCGTGTCATCGATCAGCGGCGGCGGCCCAGGGGTATTGAGTGAGCGGTCGGCCGAATAACCGCCAGCTTCGTGCACGATCAGTTCATTGAGATTCAGATCCGCGCCCAAATCAGCATCGAGTGGCGACGAACTGGCGCCAGGGCGCGAAACCAGGTACTCGGCACTGGGCGCCGTATCGCCAGCGCCGCTCTCGGCCTCATCGATTGTCACACGGATCATGTAGTCGCCAAGCCGCAGGGTGTCGCCGCTGCGCAGTCCCTGCGGCCCGTGGCGGCCTACCGGATCCTCGGCGCCGTTGAGAAACAAGCCATTGGTGCTGGTATCTTCAATGAAATACGCGCCTTGCCGGAACAGGATCCTGGCGTGATGAGCCGAGAGGTAGCGGTGCGGATCCGCCAGAGTCCAGGTGTTATCATAGGCACGTCCAATGGTGCCGCTTGACTGGCGAAGCACGAAGGTGGAGTGCCCGCCCAGTTTGACGCGCTGCTCGCTGATGATGGTGAGCTTTAGGGTCATGCTCCGGTCCTCTTCCCTCGCTCGATGGGGGCGCTGGGCCTGCCGGATCTCTATAATATCGCCCGAGGCGGTCACCAGGGCAATTGTCGACAGTCGTAAATGCCAGCAAACCACATCTTTAAGATTATGTTCGTGAACCAGGGCAAGGTTTACGAGATCTATGCCCGCAAAGTCAGCCACGGCTCCCTGTTCGGCTTCATCGAGGTTGAGGAACTGGTCTTTGGCGAGCGCTCGACCGTGGTTCTAGACCCCGGCGAAGAGCGGATTAAGAGCGAATTTGACGGCGTGAAGCGCACCTACCTGCCATTGCAGTCGATTCTGCGCATTGATGAGGTGCGCAAGCAGGGCGTCAGCAAGGTGGTCGCCCTTGAGGGCGGCAGCAACGTGTCGCCGTTCCCGACACCGCTGTTTCCAAGTCCTAATCCGGCCGGTGGCACCGGCCCTAAGAAGTAAGCGGATGCAGATTGTCCCAGGGGCGCCGGCCTGGTCGGCGTTTCGACTGGAGCGTCTGCTCGCGCGCCTGCGGGCGATCGATCCACTGATTTCGGGCCTGGCGGCCCACTTCGTTCATTTTGTCGATTGCGGGGCGCTCGGTGCAGGCGAACAGGCGCGGCTCGCGGCGCTGCTGGCCATCGGCGCTTCGCCGCCGCCGCCAATTCCGCCCTCGAACGCACGCCTGGTTGTGGTCCCACGACCAGGCACGATCTCGCCATGGTCCAGCAAGGCTACCGATATCGTCCACGTCTGCGGCCTTTCGGCCGTGCGTCGCATCGAACGCGGCATCGTCTACGATCTGCAGCGGGCGGGAGCGCTCGATGTCGGGACGCGTGCGCGCGCTGGCGCGGTGCTCCACGATCGCATGACCGAGGCGGTGCTTGCTGACTTGGAGTCGGGGCTGGTGCTGTTTACCAGCGAGACGCCCCGCCGACTGGCATCGATCTCGATCGCCGGGGGCAGCGGGGCATTGGCAGAGGCGAACACGCGCTTGGGTCTGGCGCTGAGCGAGGAGGAAATCGAGTACCTCTACAGCACCTTCACCGCGCTCGGACGTGGACCCAGCGATGTTGAGCTGATGATGTTTGCGCAGGCCAATTCTGAGCACTGCCGCCACAAGATCTTCAATGCACGCATGATCATCGATGGACAGGAACAACCCCGCTCCATGTTCCAGATGATTCGCTACACACACGAGCGCGCTGGCACGGGCGTGATCTCGGCCTATAAAGATAATGCGGCGGTGGTTGCGGGCACCGAGGGTTCGCGCTTCTTCCCTGATCCTGCTACTGGTCGCTACGGCTATGTCGATGAGTCGATTGACCTGCTGATGAAGGTTGAGACTCACAATCATCCCACGGCGATCGCCCCGTTCCCGGGTGCGGCCACGGGCTCGGGCGGGGAGCTGCGCGATGAGGGGGCCACCGGACTTGGGGCCAAGCCCAAGGCCGGGCTGGTGGGTTTTTCGGTCTCCAATCTTGAGATTCCCGGATTCGTGCAACCCTGGGAGCACGGCATTGGCCGCCCACTGCGGATCGCTTCGGCGCTCGAGATCATGCTGGAGGCACCGATCGGCGCTGCGGCGTTCAATAACGAATTCGGGCGACCGAATATTCTCGGTTACTTTCGCACCCTCGAGACGCAGGTTCCCGGCGAGGGCGCCTTTCGCGCGCGCGGCTATCACAAGCCGATCATGCTGGCCGGAGGCTTGGGCAATGTGCGGCGCCAGCACGCGCTCAAAGGCGAAGTTTCGGTGGGCTCCAAGCTGATTCTGCTCGGTGGCCCGGCGATGCTGATCGGCCTCGGCGGCGGTGCAGCTTCCTCGGTCGACAGCGGCACCAGCAGTGAGGCCTTGGATTTCGCCTCCGTTCAGCGCGGTAATCCCGAGATCCAACGCCGCGCCCAGGAAGTCATTGATCGCTGCTGGGCGCTGGGTGCTGATAATCCGATCGAACTGATCCATGATGTCGGTGCCGGCGGTCTGTCCAACGCAATTCCGGAGGCCGTCGCACACAGCCACCGCGGCGCCCGCATTGAACTGCGTGATATTCCCAATGCCGAGCCCGGCATGTCACCGCTCGAGATCTGGTGCAATGAGGCTCAGGAGCGCTACGTCCTGGTGCTGCACGCCGGCGGACTGAAGCGCTTCGCGGCCATCGCGCAGCGCGAGCGGGCCCCGTTTGCCGAGATCGGCGAAATCACCGACGATGGCATATTGATAGTTCACGATCGCGATTTTGACAACGATCCGGTGCACATCAGCATCGATGCCTTGCTCGGCAAACCGCCGCGCATGCTGCGCAACGTGCGCAGCGTCACGCCGTTGCACTCGCCTCTGGTGGGACTGCCCAGTGACTTGCGCGAAGCTGTCCATCGCGTCCTGCGCTTGCCGGCGGTGGCTGACAAGACTTTTCTGGTCACGATCGGTGATCGCACAGTGGGCGGACTGATCAGTCGCGACCAGCTGGTCGGTCCGTGGCAGGTGCCAGTGGCTGATGTGGCGGTCACGCTCAGTGATTTCAGGCACTACAGTGGCGAAGCCATGGCGCTCGGCGAGCGCACCCCGGTTGCGATCCTCGATGCGCCGGCGGCCGCACGTCTGGCCGTGTGCGAGGCGGTCACGAACTTGCTCGCCAGCGACGTGCGCTCACTGGCCGATGTGCGCCTCTCGGCCAACTGGATGGCTGCCTGCGGCGAACCTGGCGAGGATGCGGCTCTCTACGCAGCGGTGCGGGCGGTGGGTGAGCAGCTGTGTCCGGCGCTCGGAATCGCCGTTCCGGTCGGCAAGGATTCGCTGTCGATGAAGACCCGCTGGCAACAGCAGGGACACGAGTACAGCGTAGTGGCGCCGATATCGCTCATCGTCTCGGCCTTCGCGCCGGTTGCCGATGTACGGCGCACGCTTACGCCGGTGCTCCGAACCGATAGTGGTGAAACGCGGCTGCTCCTGGTTGACCTCTCTGGCGGTCGTTTGCGCCTGGGTGGCTCGGCCTTGGCGCAGGTGTATCGCTTGCCTGGCGGCGAGCCCGCAGATCTGGACAACGCCGCGCTGCTCACCAGCCTGGCCCACGCGCTGTGCGAGCTACGCGATGCCGGGCTGATCCTTGCGTATCACGATCGCTCCGATGGCGGCCTTGCCATCACGCTGATTGAGATGGCCTTCGCAGGACACTGTGGCCTGCAGATTGAACTCGATCCGGAGCGCGGCGAGGCATTTGCGCAGCTGTTTGCCGAGGAACCGGGTGTGGTGCTGCAGGTCGCAGCCGTACAGGTGGCGCAGGTGCAAGCCTGCCTGGACCGCCACGGGCTCGGCCACAACACGCAGATTATCGGCTGGCCACGCACTGAACTACAGATTGGAATCCGCATCGGCCAGGTGAGCTTCGAGGATTCGTGGGTGGGGCTGCGAGATTCCTGGTCAGAGACTTCACACCGCATGCGCCGGCTGCGCGACAACCCGGAGTGCGCTGCGGAGGAGTTCGCGGCGCAGCTTGATCCGACAGCGCCAGGACTGTACTGGCAGCTGAGCTTTGATCCAACGCAAGACATTGCCGCCCCCTACATTGCCCGCGGCGTGCGGCCACGCGCTGCGGTGCTGCGCGAGCAGGGTGTCAACGGGCAGGTCGAAATGGCGGCCGCGCTCGATCGCGCCGGATTCGAAGCCTACGATGTGCACATGAGCGATTTGCTGAGCGGCGCGCAGCAGCTTGGCGATTTCTCTGCGCTGGTGGCTTGCGGTGGATTTTCCTACGGCGACGTGCTGGGTGCGGGGGGTGGCTGGGCCGCATCGGTGCTGTTCCATCCGCGACTACGCGCCGAGTTTGAGAGCTTCTTCGCGCGCCCCGATACCATCAGCCTTGGGGTATGCAATGGCTGCCAGATGATGGCGTTGCTCAAGGAGCTCATTCCGGGAGCCGGCAGCTGGCCCAGATTTCTGCGCAATCGCAGCGAGCAGTTCGAGGCGCGTCTGAGCCTGGTGGAGATCGCGCCCTCACCTTCGATACTGCTGAGCGGCATGGCCGGATCCCGTCTGCCGGTTGCCATCGCCCATGGGGAGGGTCGCGCACAGTTTGCCAGCATGGAGGAAGAACGTGCCTGTGCGGCAGCGGGTCTTATCGCTTTGCGCTACATCGATGGGCACGGCGCGCCGGCAGTTCGTTACCCGGACAATCCCAACGGTGCCAGCGGAGCGATTGCAGCGCTCACAACTCCCGACGGCCGAGTGACGATCACCATGCCGCATCCGGAGCGGGTCTACCGCACAGTACAAAACTCCTGGCATCCGCACTCGGCCGGCGCAGATGCCGGATGGCTGCGGCTGTTCCGCAACGCCCGCGTGTGGTTAGATTGATCCTGCGCACAGAGGCTTATTCTGGGTGCGACGGCTCGAGCCCGCAGCTGAGCGCAGGCCCTCGCTGGCTGCTGCCAGGCGCGCAGCTCAGCACGCGAACCCGCCGCTCATTATCCCGGAACGGCAGCGCGTGAGGCCGCCTCTTCGTGCAGGTTCGATTGCGGTACTGGTGGCCTCGGCGCTGGGCGTGGCGATGACGGCGGTGCTCGCAGTGGCTATCTACTCGGCCTACCGCAGCGAGTATTCCGCCCGTGTGGCAACGCTGGCTGAACGCACTGCGGTGATCAACGGGCATGCGGCCTCGGATCTGCTGACGGCAGTACATGAGCAAGACGCTGGGCACATCGCGCGCGTAGTTGGGGGCTTCCTGGCCGGGCCGACGCTCGATGCGGTGCAGATCGATTTTAGGCAAACTGCTCCCGCCTCGCGCAGCTGGTTCAAGGACGCGCGCGGAATTATCCGGGAAATTGACAAGCTGCCGCCGATGGTGGGACAGCTGCAGCATTCCGCGCCGATTGGGCAAGACGCGACCGTGACTATCTTCGTACCGATCGCACCGGCGCGCACCGCCGCCTGGCAAAGCCTGCGTCGCGAATTAGTGCCGCTAGCGCTGGCTGATCTGTTCCTGATGCTGATGCTGTGGGGCCTGGTGTGGTATCTGGTCTTGCGCCCGGTGGCGCGGCTCGATCGGTTCGCTCGCCAGACGAGCCTTGAAGTGCCCGCGCTGGCATTGCTGCCGGCCGCCGGTTTTCACGGCGAGCTGGCGGGGCTGCGTAGCTCGCTGCAGAATATGGTTAACCTGCTGCGCGAGCGCTATCAGGCGCTGCGCCGTAGCCAGGAGCGCTTTGAGCTCGCAGTGGCCGGCTCTAACGATGGCATCTGGGACTGGGATCTTCAAACTGATGAGGTGTACTACTCCCCGCGCCTGACGCGGCTGCTTGGGTATGCCGATCCGAGCGAGTTCGCGCCGGTCGCCCAGAGTTTCTGGCTCAGGGTTCATCCCACCGACTACCAGAGCTTTGCAAGCAGCCTCTCGCGGCATCTGCGCCTGCGTGAGCCTACGGATGTGCAGTTCCGGGTGCAGTTGGCCGATGGCCAGTACCGCTGGTTTCGCGGTCGGGGGCAGGCGCACTGGGACGAGCAGGGACGGCCGCTGCGCATGTGCGGTTCGCTGACCGATATTCACGAGCAGGTGATAGTGCAGGAGTCGCTCGAGCGCACGCGTGAGCGCGAGTTGCACGCCCGCGAGGAGTTTGCACGCCAGCTGCTGGTCGCGCACGAGCAGGAGCGACTGCGCATAGCTAACGAGCTGCACGACAGTATCGGGCAAAGCCTCTCGCTGATCGCCAACCGCGCGCGCCTGGCACTGAATATCGCGCAGCTGCCAGCGAGCGCCAGCGTTCATCTCGAGAGCCTCGCGCAGGTGACGGCGGCGGCGATCGGCGATGTTCGGGCGCTGGTCCAGAACCTGCGGCCCTTGCATATCGATCAGATCGGCCTGACGGCCTCGCTCGAAGGCTTGATTGAACGCTGGGCTCAGAGCACCGATGTGAAAGTGATTCAGCGACTGGAGAATGTCGATGGGCAGCTGAGCGGTACGGATGCCACGCATGTCTACCGGATCGCCCAGGAGGCGCTCAACAATATCCTCAAGCACGCCGCTGCGCGCCGCGTCGAAGTGCAGCTCGAAAACGACCTGCATTGCGTTCGGTTGCTGGTGCTCGATGACGGGTGCGGCTTTGATGTCGCCGACCGGGGCCCCGGCCGCGGCGGCTATGGGCTGACTACTATGCTGGAACGGGCCAAAATGCTCGGAGGGACGCTGGCGATTGTCAGTACCGCAGGCCAGGGCACGAGGCTGGTGCTTGAGCTGCCGGTGACTGAGAATCTGTACATCGATCCGGCCGAGACCGCCGTCCCGGATTAAATAGACTGCGTTGGAGTCGCAGAGCTGAGAGAGTAGTATTAACCAGTGAGCGATAACAAGCGCATCCGCCTAGTCATCGTCGATGACCACCCGCTGTTCCGGCAGGGCCTGCGTCAGGTCGTGCAATCCGACCCGCGCTTTGATCTGGTGGGAGAAGCCGACAAGGGCACTTCGGCCTTGGAACTGATTGGGCAAACCAAGCCCGATCTGGCGGTGATTGATCTGAATCTCCCTGACATGAATGGCCTTGACGTGGCGGCAAAGCTGCGCGAGCGACACAACCCGGTGCGCCTTGTAGTGCTGACCATGTTCAAGGACGAGCAGGCCTTCAACCAGGCCATGAACCTTGGAATCTCGGGCTACGTGCTCAAGGAAAATGCGGTCAGCGAAATCGTCAGTTGCCTGATTGCGGTGGCCGCCGATGTGCCCTACGTATGTCCCTCGATGTCAGGATTCCTGCTCCGACGTCGCGACCGCGCGGCGGCGCTCGCTGATCGTCAGCCAAGCCTTCAGGATCTTACAATTGCCGAGCGCCGTATCCTCAAACGCGTTGCCGACAAGAAAACAACGCGGGACATAGCCGCCGAGCTGTTTATTTCGCCGCGCACGGTGGAATCACATCGTGCCAAGATCTGCAGCAAACTCGGTCTCAAGGGGGCCAACAGTCTGTTGCAGTATGCGATCGAGAACCGCGACGCGCTCAGCGCCCTGAACTAGCGGCCACGCCGCGGCAGTCGGTATCAGGCCGATTCGGACTTGCGGGCGCCGCCGATGTTTCGCAGTGACTCATCCGAGAAGAATCGCCGCACCATCATGGCCTGCTGCAGGCGGCCCTTGCGTACATACATCTGGTAGAGCAGGTCCTTCATGACCTCGAGCAGCACCCCTGCGGTCTGATCATCAATGGTCGGTAGGTTCGGATGCGGATCGGCATCGCTGCCAAAAATTACGCGTTTGATGTCCACGAACATCGTGGCATCCAGATCGGCCATCGTGCGCACATCATTGAGCTGATCAAACACCCGCAGTTTGCCCGACTCGCCCAGCTCCGCGAAGGCCGACTGCATCGTGCGCCGACACATTGCCGCAAAGGCGTTGAAACTGCTGTGCGAATAACATGAGAGGGCTTCGCGGAACATGATCTCTACCTGCTCGGGCAGATACAGGAAGCTGAACTTCTCCCGCGGGCGCTCCACTTCCACGAACTGCGAGCCAAGCTCAATACGATGGTTGCCGCACAGTTTCACTGGTAAGCGCAGGAAGATCGGTGCGTTGCATGAATCGCAGCGGTAGACCGCGCCCACAAATTTTGGTGGGTGAGTACTCAGCTCGTTAAAGCCAGGTACCGCGATCGGCGTAATGTGCGAGAGCACGAGGCAGTGCGGGCAGGTCAGTGCAAGGCTGGCTTCCTGCTCATGATGCAGTGTCCCCGTGGCGTCGATGTAGGTGGCCATAACGGCTTAGGGCGACCTTCTGTTGCACCGCTGCCGCCTTCGGTAGCGCGGGTCGCCTGTCTCCTCCACTAATCAGTGTAGCCCAACCGTGCGCTGACGTCGGTCACATTATTGCGAGCGGGCACACCGGGTTACATAATCTTGCTCAGGTGAGCTATCAACCGGTGAGCCGCTTGTACTTGAGGCGGTGGGGCTGGGCTGCATCCTCGCCGCGGCGACGTTTGAGATCCTCGATGTAATCCTGATAGTTGCCCTCGAACCAGACCACTTCGGAGTTGCCCTCAAATGCGATGATGTGGGTGGCGATACGGTCCAGAAACCACCGATCGTGTGAGATTACTACCGCACAGCCTGGAAAGGAGAGCAGTGCTTCTTCGAGGGCGCGCAGCGTCTCAATATCCAGATCATTGGTCGGTTCATCGAGCAGCAGCACGTTGCCCCCGCTGCGTAACACTTTGGCCAGGTGAACGCGGTTGCGCTCACCGCCGGATAGTTCGCCGATCAGCTGCTGCTGCGAGGTGCCGCGGAAATTGAAGCGCCCGACGTAGCTTCGCGAAGGCGTCTCATAGCCATCGACCTTGATGATGTCTAGGCCCCCGGAGATCTCTGCCCATACACTTTTGGCCGGGTCCAGACTCTGGCGTGACTGATCCACGTACGCCAGCCGCACCGTCGGTCCGATGCGGATGGTGCCGGAATCGGGCTTGTCGGCACCGGTCAGCATGCGAAACAGTGTCGTCTTGCCGGCGCCGTTCGGGCCGATGATGCCGACGATGCCGCCCGGCGGCAGCTTGAAGCTGAAGTTGTCGATCAGCAGCCGGTCACCGAACCCCTTGCGCAGGTTCTCGGCCTCGATGACCAGCTCACCGAGCCGCGGTCCCGGCGGAATATAGATCTCGTTGGTTTCGTTGCGTTCCTGGAATTCACGCGAAGCAAGCTCCTCGTAGCGCGCCAGGCGCGCCTTGCTCTTGGCCTGTCGAGCCTTCGGATTGGTTCGCACCCACTCCAGCTCCCGGGCAAGTGTTTTCTTCAGTGCCTCCTGCTCCCGCTGCTCGAGGGCCAAGCGCTGCCCCTTCTGTTCAAGCCAGGAGGAATAGTTACCCTGCCATGGAATGCCGTGGCCGCGATCGAGCTCGAGGATCCACTGCGCCACGTTGTCGAGAAAATAGCGATCGTGCGTTACGGCGATAACGGTGCTCGGGTATTCCTCCAGATAGCGCTCGAGCCACGCAACGGACTCGGCATCGAGGTGGTTGGTCGGTTCATCGAGCAGCAACATGTCAGGTGCCGAGAGCAGTAGCCGGCACAGCGCCACGCGGCGCTTCTCGCCGCCCGACAGGGTGCTGATCTTCGTCTCCCAGGGTGGTAGACGCAGCGCGTCAGCAGCGATCTCGAGCTTGCGCTCCAGTTCCCAGCCGCCGACGGCGTCGATGGCATCCTGCAGCTTGGCCTGCTCCTCGAGGAGCTTATTCATCTGCTCATCGTCCATCGGCTCCGCAAACTTGTCGCTGATTGCATTGAAGCGCTGCACCAAGCCATAAGTGCCCGCAACGCCCTCCATAACCACCGTGCGCACGTCCTGCGCCGGATCGAGCTCCGGCTCCTGGGGCAGATAGCCGATGCGTATGCCGCTCTGCGCGCGCGCCTCGCCGTCGATGTTGGTGTCGATGCCCGCCATGATTTTCAGCAGCGAAGACTTGCCCGAGCCATTGAGTCCGAGCACGCCGATCTTTGCGCCGGGAAAAAAGGAGAGGCTGATATCGCGCAGGATCGTGCGCTTGGGCGGCACGACCTTGGAAACGCGATTCATTGTGTAGATGTATTGCGCCATGAGCTTGTCTTTATATGCGGCTAAAGTGCCGCGCCAGAGGGTGAACGGGGTGCCCGCTTTGGGATCCGGGCGCGCGCATTATCCGGCAACACGGCCCCGCCCGCACGTCCGGCCGTGGCCCCAGGCGCGGCGTACCGCCGTGCAATGGGGGCATTCACCGGGCTTTGGGCGGGTGGTGTGGTAGGCTCTCGATGCGCGCAGCCGCCGCTGCGGAAGCTCGGGCAGAGCGAGTGAACTCTCAAAGACCTCAGGTCGCCGTGGTCATCGGCGAGCGACTGGCCCGTTACGGATTCCCCGAAGGGCATCCATTTGGGCCGGACCGGCACGGAGCGTTCCTGCGTGAGTTCGACCGGCAGGGTCTGCGCTCCCGGGTCACGCTGCTCGATCCGGTCGAAGCCACCCGCGCGGATCTCGAGCTATTTCACGAGCCGACGTACCTGGATTTTGTGCGCGAGCGCAGCGAAAGCGGCGTGGGCAGTCTCGACGGCGGCGACACACCAGCTTACCGCGGTGTCTACGAGGCAGCCGCCTGTGTAGTCGGGGCCAGCCTGGCGGCGATGGAGTGGATTCTAGTGCGACCCCAGCGACGTGCTTTCGTGCCGATCGCCGGATTGCATCATGCCGGCCGCGCCCAAGCTGCTGGATTCTGTGTCTTCAACGACTGCGGCGTGGTAATTCAGGCATTGCGCCGCCGGCATGGGCTGGAGCGCGTGGCCTATGTGGACATCGACGCGCACCACGGCGATGGGGTCTTTTACGCCTTCCAAGATGACCCGGGCGTGATCATCGCGGACCTGCATGAATGTGGCCGCAGTCTCTATCCTGGCACCGGCGCGGCCGAAGAGCAGGGGCGAGGTGCTGCTGCCGGAACCAAATTGAATGTGCCGCTCGAGGCGGGCGCGGGCCCTGCCGAGTTCGCGGCCGTCTGGCCGCGGATGGTGGCGCATCTAGAACATTTTGCGCCGCAGTTTGTCATCCTGCAGTGTGGCGCTGACAGTGTCGCCGGAGATCCGCTCACTCACTTGCAGCTTACCAGCGCCTGTCATGCCCAAGCGGCACGCGAGCTGGCGGCGCTGGCGGATCGGCACTGCGAGGGGCGGCTGCTCGCGCTCGGCGGCGGCGGGTATGACCGCGGCAATCTGGCGCAAGCCTGGACCGCAGTCGTGCAGGCGCTCGGCGCCACCTAGACGATGCCGGAGGCGCGTGCGCTTCGGGTACAATCCCAAGCTTTGCTGCACGCCCCTACAGTATTCCGACAGTTTCTCTCCTAAAGGCAGGTCGACGCGACATGTATTCGTCCCATATGGTCATTGAAGGTTTCGATCCACAGCTGGCCAAAGCCATTGCTGATGAGCGCCAGCGCCAGGAAGATCACATCGAGCTTATCGCCTCCGAGAATTACACCAGCCCACGTGTGCTCGAGGCCCAGGGTTCGGTGCTGACGAATAAGTATGCCGAAGGCTATCCGGGCAAGCGCTATTACGGTGGCTGCGAGTTTGTGGATATTGCCGAGCAGCTGGCCATTGATCGGGCGCGTCAGCTCTTCGGTGCCGATTACGCTAACGTTCAGCCTCATTCGGGCTCGCAGGCCAACGCCGCGGTTTATATGGCGTTGTTGGCCCCAGGCGACACGATACTTGGCATGAGCCTCGATCACGGCGGTCATCTCACCCACGGCGCCAAGGTCAATTTTTCCGGCAAGTTGTTCAATGCTGTCCAGTACGGGGTACGTCCGGACAGCGGCCTGATCGACTACGAGCAGCTGGCGCAGCTTGCGCGCACGCACAAGCCTAAGATGATTGTGGCCGGGTTCTCGGCCTATTCACGTGTACTGGATTTTCCCAGCTTCCGAACCATCGCTGATGAAGTCGGGGCGCTGCTGTTTGTCGACATGGCGCACGTCGCAGGCTTGGTAGCGGCCGGGGTGTATCCGAACCCGGTGCCGATTGCGGATGTGGTCACGACCACAACGCACAAGACGCTGCGGGGCCCGCGCGGCGGGCTGATCCTGGCACGTGCCAACGATGCGATCACCAAGAAGCTCAACTCGATGGTGTTCCCCGGAATTCAGGGCGGCCCGCTGATGCACGTAATCGCAGCCAAGGCCGTGGCCTTTCTCGAAGCCCTGCAGCCCGAGTTCAGAGGTTATCAGCAGCAGGTAATCAAGAATGCCCAGGCGATGTGCGCCACTTTCAATGCCCGCGGCTTTCGGATTATATCGGGTGGCACGGACAATCATCTGTTCCTGATGCACCTGGGCGAGCAGGGCATGACCGGCAAGGATGCAGATGCCGCGCTCGGCCACGCCAACATCACGGTCAACAAGAACGCGGTTCCCAATGATCCACGACCGCCGATGATCGCCAGCGGACTGCGAATCGGCACGCCGGCTTCGACAACACGTGGATTCAAGGAAGCTGAGATGTCGCAAGTAGCCAGCTGGATCGCCGATGTGATCGATGCCGGGGGTGCCGAGCCCGTCGTGCAGCGTGTGCGCACGCAGGTCATCGAGCTGTGCAGGCGCTTTCCGGTGTACGGCTCATAGGCTGATGTACGGCGTCGGACCCGGGCCATGCACTGCCCATTTTGCGATCATGACGAAACCAAGGTTACCGACTCGCGGCTGACGGCCGACGGGCGTCAGATCCGTCGTCGTCGCGAATGCCTCAAGTGCGCTGAGCGCTTCACGACCTTTGAGAGTGCCGAACTGCTGATGCCCCGCGTGATCAAGCGTGATGGCAATCGTGAGCCTTTTGATGAGCGTAAGCTCAGCGCCGGTCTGATTCGGGCACTCGAGAAGCGCCCGGTAAGCAGTGCGGCGATTGACGAAGCCGTCGGCCGTGTATGTCACAAGCTGCTGGTGCTCGGGGAGCGCGAGGTGCCCTCGCGCCAGATCGGCGAGCTGGTCATGGAGGAGCTGCGTCACCTGGATGAAGTGGGCTATGTTCGATTCGCCTCCGTGTATCGCAGTTTCCAGGACGTCGAGGCCTTTCGCGAGACCATTGATCACCTGCGCCATCATCGGCGGCGCCGTGATAAGGGGGTCGATCAGCTGCCACTGCTGCCTGGCGAAAACACCGATGCCAAGGACAAGAAGTGAGCGAGTTTAGCGCTGCTGAACACGACTACATGCGCCGCGCACTGGCGCTGGCCGCGCGCGGCCTGTACACCACCGATCCGAACCCGCGCGTCGGCTGCGTGCTGGTACGGGATCACGGCATCATCGCCGAAGGCTGGCATGAGCGCGCGGGCGAGCCGCACGCGGAGATCATGGCGCTGCGCGCAGCGGGAGCTGCGGCCTCTGGGGCAAGCGCCTATGTCACGCTCGAGCCGTGTGCGCGCACAGGACGTACGCCACCCTGTACCGAGGCACTGATAGGCGCCGGGGTGCATCGGGTTGTTTACGCGATCGCCGATCCGAATCCGCGCATGCGTGGCGGCGCCGAGGTGCTCGGTGAAGCAGGCATCCAGATCGCCGCGGGTCTGCTGGCGGCCGAAGCCCGCGCGCTCAATCCCGGCTTTTTCAAGCGCTTCGAGACCGGCCTCCCGTGGGTACGGGTCAAACTCGGCGCGAGCCTTGATGGGCGCACGGCCCTTGCCAGTGGCGAGAGCCGCTGGATCACCGGCAAGCAAGCGCGGGCCGATGCGCAGCACTACCGTGCCCGCAGCTCAGTTGTGCTCACCGGCAGCGGCACCATCCTTGCCGATGATCCGAAACTCAACGTACGCATTGAGGGCGCGACCCGCCAGCCGTTACGCGCCGTGCTCGATACCCGGCTGCGCACCGTCCCAGGAGCGCGCGTTTACATCCGGGATGGAGAGGCGCTGATCTTTACGGCCTCCGATTCAGAGAGTTCACGCCGGGCGTTCGAGGCGCAGGGGGTGCAGGTGCACCACGTGCCACAGGCTCCTGCCGGTGGCCTGAGTCTGCGTCCGATACTGCAATTCCTGGCCGCAGCGGGCTGCAACGAGGTCTGGGTGGAGGCCGGTGCGCGCCTCGCTGGCGCATTCGTGCAGGCCGGACTTGCCGATGAGCTGGTGATTTACCTGGCGCCGTGCCTGCTAGGCGCTGATGCTCGTCCGCTGCTTGAGATTGCGCCGCTGTCGGCGCTTGAGCAGCGCTTGACGCTCAAGTTCACCGAAGTCACGATGATCGGCAGCGACCTGCGCATCACCGCGCAGCCGGTTGCGGGGTAGGGGCAGCAGTGTTTACCGGGATCATCCAGGATATCGGTCGGGTCGCCGGCATCGAGGCTCATGGCGAGGATCTGCGCATGGCGATTGCGGTTTCGAACTTGCGCCTTGAGCGTCAGGCGATCGGCGATAGCATAGCCGTTAGTGGCGTTTGCCTGACCGTCTGCGCATTCACGGCGCAGGGATTTGCCGCGGACCTGTCGCGCGAGACTCTGGATGTGACCACCGCCGGCAGCTGGCAGGTTGGTCAGCCCGTTAATTTGGAGCCGGCCCTGCGGCTGGGCGATGCGCTTGGCGGCCATCTGGTCTCCGGTCACGTCGATGGCGTGGCCGAGCTGCTCGAGCGTAGCAAGGATGAGCGCTCCGAGCGGCTGCGATTTCGCGTGCCGCGAGCCCTGGGGCGCTACATCGCGCGCAAGGGCTCGGTGACTCTCGATGGCGTAAGCCTTACGGTCAACGATGTGGCTGGTGACTGCTTTGGGGTCAATCTGATTCCGCACACGCTGATGCACACAACTCTTGGAACGACCGCGATAGGAGCGGGTGTCAACCTGGAAGTCGATCAGATGGCCCGCTATGCCGAACGGCTGCTCGGGGATGATGTTGCCGGTGAGGCGGCTCCACTGCGCGGTGCGGGTCTGAGAAGCATCTAGGGTCGGCGACTTGGACTCTGCGGTCTCAATGCGGACCTTCAGGCACGGCCGGCTCAGGCAACGCACTCGAGTGCATGCTGCGCGGCACCTTGGCTGTGGCATGATGCGCACCCTATGAAACTGAACACGACCGAAGAGATTCTCGAGGATATGCGGGCCGGGCGCATGGTCGTCATCATGGACGATGAGGATCGGGAAAACGAAGGTGATCTGGTAATGGCCGCCTCCCTGGTACGCCCCGAGGATGTGAATTTCATGGCGCGCTTCGGGCGCGGTCTGATCTGTCTGACGCTGGCGCGTGAGCGCTGCGCACAGCTGCGCCTGCCGCTGATGGTGAGTGAAACGGATCGCGACCAGCGCACCAACTTTACGCTTTCGATTGAGGCGGCCGAGGGCGTCACCACCGGAATCTCGGCCTACGATCGGGCCCATACGGTGCGCACCGCGGTGCGTCCTGACGCACGTCCTGAGGATCTGCGTCAGCCTGGCCACGTGTTCCCGATCATGGCGCAACCGGGAGGCGTACTCACGCGGGCCGGGCACACCGAGGCTGGGTGTGATCTGGCGCGACTGGCAGGCTTCGAGCCGGCAGCCATGATTGTGGAAATCATGAACGAAGATGGCACGATGGCGCGCCGACCGGAACTGGAGCGCTTCGCGCACGAGCATAAGCTCAAGATCGGCACGATTGCCGATCTGATTCGGCATCGCTTGCACACGGAGCACTCGGTCGAGCGCATCGCCGAGCAAACCGTGCAGACCGAGTTCGGGCCATTTCGCCTTTATTGTTATGAGGACCATGTGAACCGCGATGTGCACCTGGCCTTGGTGCACGGCGAACCCGGCGGCTCAGAGCCGGCCGTGGTACGTGTACATCTGACCGATACGCTGCGCGATGTCATTGGTATCCGTGGTGAGTCGCGGGCCTGGACGCTGCGAGCGGCCCTGGCGCGGGTGGCACGCGCGAACAGTGGCGTCGTCGTGATCCTGCGCCAGAGTGAGTCGCCCCGTGAACTGCTGGACGCGGTGCGCGGCATTTCCCGCACTGAGACGCGCCCGGAGGGCAGCGACGGGCGCGGCACGGCGGTTCTGCGGACCTTTGGAATTGGCGCGCAGATCCTCCATGATCTTGGGGTACGGCGCATGCGGGTCCTTTCGGCGCCGCGCCAGCTGCATGGCATTTCCGCCTTTGGCCTGGAAATCGTCGATTACATCGATGAGAACGGCTGATCCCCACCCGATATACTGGTGCCATTATGGGAACAGCAGGAACGGGCGGGGAACCGCTCTCAGCCGTTGGGCTGAATATCGTTATCGTCGCCGCGCGTTATAACGAACCCATAGTCAGTGGCCTGCTGGGCGGCGCGCAGGCAGCCTGGGCCGAGCTCGGCGGCGCCCCGCAGGCGCTGCGCATCGAACGGGTACCGGGGGCGTTTGAGCTGCCGCTGGCCGCCCGCGCCTTTGCGCTGGCAGGTCGAGCCGATGCCATAGTCGCCCTCGGCTGTGTGATCCGCGGCGACACGGCTCATTTTGATTTCGTCGCTGGTGAATGCGCGCGCGGTCTGCAGCGCGTCATGCTTGATACCGGCGTCCCAGTAAGCTTCGGTGTGCTGACCACAGAGACCGAGACACAGGCCCAGCAGCGCTCGGCGACTGGCGCGGGCAATAAAGGCGCCGAAGCAATCGAAGCGGCGATCGCGATGGCACTGTTGTTACGGCGCGTCTGATGGGTATTCAGCAACACCCGCGCCTCCGGCGCCGACTCTAAAGTGGGTAAGCACTTCAATCCGCAGGTGGCGGCTCGTGCGCTCGCACGGCGCCTCGCGCTCCAGGCGCTGTATCGCTGGCAGATCAACCCGGGGCCATGGCAGGACTTGGTGACCGAGTTCTCCACCGACACTGACATGGTGCGCGCGGATGGGCCGTACTTTCGTGAACTGCTTGAGCATATTTGCCCATCGCAGGCGCAGTTTGACGCGGAGTTGGCGGGTTTTCTGGACCGTCCGCCCGCGCAGCTGGATCCGATCGAGCATGCGGTGTTGTTGATCGGAACCTACGAGCTGCGCGCGCGTCCAGACATCCCATTTCGCGTCATCATCAACGAGGCCGTGGGGCTCACGCGCCGCTTCGGCGCAACCGATGGCCACAAGTTCATCAACGGGGTACTTGACCGGGCCGCGCGCGCCTGGCGCCCCGATGAGCGCTGACGGCAGCGAAGAGTTCCCAGGGTGCCGGCCAGTGAAGCGGACCTGATCGAGCGCTATCTGCGCCACGTCGGAGCCGAGCGCGCCGATGTCATTTTGGGCATCGGCGATGATGCGGCCATTTTGCGCGCCCCGGCGCAGCAGGAGCTTGTGGTCACCACCGACGCCCTCATCGAGGGTGCCCATTTTCTGCCGGGCGCGTCTGCGCATTCGCTAGGCCACCGCGCCCTGGCCGTCAATCTAAGTGATCTGGCGGCTATGGGCGCCGAGCCCGCCTGGGCGCTGGCCTCGCTGGTACTTCCGGCAGTAGATGAGGCATGGCTGCAAGATTTTGCGAAGGCCTTTGGGGCGCTGGCGCGCAGCCACGGCGTCGCACTGGTCGGGGGCAATCTAAGCCGCGGTCCCCTGAGTATCACGGTCCAGCTCACGGGCTTTGTGCCAGTGGGCAAGGCACTGCGTCGGACGGGCGGGCGTCCTGGTGACTGGTTGTTCGTCAGTGGCACGTTGGGCGATGCGCGCGCGGGACGGCTGCTTGGACTTGCGCCGCCCGGTGCGCAGGCGCTGGATTCTGCGCAGCGCCAGGCGCTGCAGAGGCGCTTCGAATATCCCACAGCGCGTATCGCGCTGGGTCAGGCCCTGCGCGGAGTGGCAAGTGCCTGCATGGATTTGTCCGACGGGCTGCTGGCCGATCTGCCGCGCCTGGCTATGGCCAGCGGCTGCGGCGCTGATTTGCAGATTAAGGATCTGCCACTCTCGGCGCCGCTGCGCGCGCTGTGCGGCGCCGAGGCCTGGCAGCAGGCCTTACAGGGCGGTGAGGACTATGAACTGCTCTTCAGTGTCCCGCCGGCGCAGGCAGCGGCGGTCGGCGCCCTGGCGGCGACGCTTGATCTGCCCTTGAGTGCCTGTGGGCGGCTGCGCACCGGTTCCGGGGTGGCGCTGCTCGAGGGTTCTGCTGTGATCCAGTTCTCGGCATCCTCCTTTGATCACTTTGCCGCATCGCCGTAGCGGCGGCGTGTAGCTACAGCCCCCGGGGATCCGGGATCCGCGTCACAGTCCGCGCCCCGGCGCGCCCGTATCCTCACTCGGTCGCTCTTGGATAACTCCCTCGATGGCAGCCCCGGCACCACACAGCGTCAGCTCGCGCAAGATTCCTGAACGCATCGGCAAGTATCTCATTATCAATGAGGTTGGCCGTGGCAGCACCGGCACGGTCTATCTCTCCCACGATCCCTATTACGGGCGCGACGTCGCCATCAAGGTCTACGCCAGTGATGCTGGTGGAGACGACGATCGAGCGCGCATCAGTCGCAAGATGTTTCTGTCCGAAGCTCACATGGTCGGCATGCTGCATCACCCGAACATCCTGCCGATTTATGATGCCGGTGAAGAGAATGGCCACTGCTATATCGTGACTGAGCACGTGCACGGCGCGCGTACCTTGGCTGCCTACTGCCGCCCGGATAATCTGCTGCGCATCGATGATGTGGTCGAGATCATGTTCAAGTGCGCCAAGGCGATGCACTACGCTCATTCGCGTGGCGTGATTCATCGCGACATCAAGCCCTCCAACATCATGCTGACCCAGGACAGCGATGTCCGCATCATCGACTTCGGCATCGCGCTGGTAGCCGACTCGGAAATCTCGCGCATTGAAGGCATCGCCGGCAGCCCAAGCTACATGTCGCCCGAGCAGGTCCAGAGCTTGGAGCTCACAAACCGCTCCGATATCTATTCACTGGGCGCCGTGATGTACGAGCTGCTGACCGGTACGCGCCCGTTCCGCGCCGGCAACCTGGCCAAGCTGTTGCACCAGATCGTCTATGCCACGCCACCGCCGATCCATGTGGCTCGGCCCGATGTCCCCGAGGACTTGGAAAACGTCGTTGCCGTGGCGATGCAGAAGGATCCGGAACGTCGTCAGAAGAGTGGTTTGGATCTGGCCGCCGAATTGACACGCGTGCACCAGAAGCTGCGCCAGCAGAATTCACGCATGGATCAGCAGGAGCAGTTTGGGCTGCTGCGACGTCTGAAGTTCTTTCATGAGTTCTCGTATGCCGAGATCCTCGAGGTGATGCGCGCCAGTCACTGGCAGGACTACGCCAGCGGTGAGGAGATCGTCAAGGAAGGCGAGATGGATGATCGCTTCTACATCATTGTCGCCGGTAACTGCACGGTGGAGCGTCATGGGCGCTCGGTCGGTCTGCTCACCAGTGGTGAGTGCTTTGGAGAGACCAGCTACGTGCAAGGTGCCAAGCGCACTGCGACCATTCGCGCGGCCGATGGCGTCACTGTGCTTAAGGTCAGCTCGACATTGCTCGAGCAAGTATCCGCCTCCTGCCAGCTGCGCTTCAACCGGGTGTTCCTGCGGGCCCTCATCGGGCGCCTGCAAGGTGCGGAGTCCCGCGCCGACTGAGCGGCGCGGTCGCTCTAGCGGCCTCCAGCCTCGGCGAGCTTGTCGTGCTCGATAAGCGCGTAGGCCGAGTGGTTGTGAATGGACTCGAAGTTCTCGCTCTCCACCACATAGGCACTGATGCGCTCTTCGGCATTGAGCCGCACCGCGACGTCCCGCACCATGTCCTCGACAAACTTCGGGTTGTCGTAGGCCCGCTCGGTCACGTACTTCTCGTCGGGACGCTTAAGGATCCCATAGAGTTCGCACGAGGCTTCGCTTTCGGCGATGTCGATAAGCTCCTCAATCCACATATGCTCTTTAAGTCGAGCCTTAATCGTTACGTGTGAACGCTGGTTGTGGGCACCACGCTCCGAAATTTTCTTCGAGCACGGACACAGGCTCGTGACCGGCACCACGACGCGTATCCACAGTGAGGTCTCGCCGTTACAGGTCTCACCTATCAGCGTGGCCTGATAATCCATCAGGCTCTCGACGCCAGATACCGGTGCGCGCTTGGTCACGAAATAGGGGAAGCTCATCTCGATGTGGCCGGCCTGGGCATCGAGCCGCGTGGCCATCTCGGTGAGCATGGAGCGGAAAGAGTCGACCGAGATCTCGCGCTCATGATGCAGGATCTCGACAAAACGGGACATGTGCGTGCCCTTGAAGTTGTGGGGCAGATTAACGTACATGTTGAACATCGCAACAGTGTGCTGCTCGCCGGCCGAGCGATCCTTGACTCGTACCGGGTGCCGGATGTCCTTGATGCCGACGCGATTGATCGGAATACGACGGGTGTCGGCGCGGCTCTGCACGTCCTCTACTGGCACTACGTTTCCATCCCGGCTCGCTGCTGCGTTGCTCATGTTGCGGATTTACCTTACTTCGGAGGAGCCGACACGGCCCCCGGCTATCAATTTAGTGGCGCTACGACCACTCTTCAACCCAGGCTGCAAACTTTGCCACCAGGTTTCAATACGCCGCCGCACTGAGGCGGGATCCAGCCCGGCATCCAGCAGGCACTCATCGCGGCTCCCGTGACCCAGGAACTCATCCGGCAGGCCAATATGCAGCCGCGGCAGTGCGTGACCGGCCGCATCGAGGTATTCAGCCACGCCGCTACCGGCGCCGCCCGCAATGACATTCTCCTCCAGCGTGACCAGCGCCGTGTGCTGCGGCACCAACTGGGCGAGCAAAGCCTCATCTAGCGGCTTGACAAAACGCATGTTGATCAACGTGGCATCGAGCGCTTCGGCCGTGGCGCTGACCGCCTGCAGCATGGTGCCGAAACTGAGCAGCAGGAGCCCCGAGTCGCCGTGGCGACGCACCTCGGCCCGTCCAACGGGGAGCGCCGTAAATTCAGATTCGATGCGTACCCCCGGTCCATTGCCGCGCGGGTAGCGCACGGCTGCTGGACCGTCAATGCAGGTACCGGTGTAGAGCATCTGGCGGCACTCGTTCTCGTCGGCCGGGGCCATGATCACCATGTTCGGAATACAACGCAGGTAAGACAGGTCGAAATTGCCGTTGTGCGTCGCACCGTCCCCGCCCACCAACCCGGCCCGATCCACTGCAAATAGCACGGGCAGCTTTTGCAGCGCCACGTCATGGATCAGCTGGTCATAGCCGCGCTGTAGAAAAGTGGAATAGATCGCAACCACCGGTCGCAACCCCTCGCAGGCCAGGCCCGCAGCAAAGGTGACCGCATGCTGCTCGGCAATCGCCACATCAAAGTAACGCTCAGGGAAGCGCTTGGAGAACTCCACCATGCCCGAGCCCTCGCGCATCGCGGGGGTGATACCGATCACGCGCGGATCACGCTCGGCAATGTCGCACAACCACTGGCCAAAGACGCCCGAGTAGGTCGGCCCGGCGCTGCGCTCTTTGAGCAAGGTGCCTGTCAGCGGATTAAAGGGACCGGGACCATGCCAGGTGATCGGATCCGCCTCGGCCGGCGCATAGCCTTTGCCTTTGCGCGTGGCCACGTGCAGTAGCTGCGGGCCGTGCAGAGCACGTACGTTGCGCAGCGCCCGGACCAGGCCTGGCAGATCATGGCCATCGAGCGGGCCAATGTAGTTGAAGCCCATTTCTTCGAACAGAGTGCCGGGCAGCCACATGCCTTTCCAGTGCTCCTCGGAGCGGCGCGCAAATTCGCGGATGTGGGGCATTTGCCGCAGCACCCGCTTGCCGCCTTCGCGCAGGTGCGTGTAGACCTTGCCCGCCAGCATCCGGGCCAGGTAGTTGGACAACGCACCCACATTCTCCGAGATCGACATGTCATTGTCGTTAAGCACCACCAGCAGGTCGACGGGGAGGCTTCCGGCATGATTCAGGGCCTCGAAAGCCATGCCGGCGCTTAAAGCGCCATCGCCGATCACGGCGACCGCGCGGCGCTGCTCTTGCTTGCGCTCGGCGGCAATGGCCATGCCCAGTGCCGCGCTTACCGAGGTGCTCGAATGCCCGACGCCGAAAGTGTCGTACTCGCTTTCGCTGCGCGTTGGAAACGGCGCCAGGCCACCATGCTGCTTGATCGAGCCGAGCGCTTCACGTCGTCCGGTCAAGACCTTGTGCGGATAGGCTTGGTGGCCGACGTCCCACACCAGTCGGTCACGCGGCGTGTCATAGACATAGTGCAGGGCAATGGTGAGTTCGACGGTTCCCAGGCCCGCAGCAAAATGGCCGCCGCGGGTACTGACCGTGTGGATCAAGAACTCGCGCAGCTCATTGGCCACGGCCACCAGTTCCCGCTCGGGCAGCGCACGCAGATCCGCCGGCGAGGCGATCGCATCCAGTAGCGGGTAGGGGTCGGCGGGCGGCGTCATGGGATTAGTCTACACGGCCAGCCGCCGAGGCCGCGCTCAGGCGTTGCCCGGCCCAAAAAGGCCCTAATGGGCACGCTCGATCATCGCATCGGCCAATTCCCGCAGCGCAGCGGCAGCTTGGCCAAACAGTCCCAGCGCCGCTACGGCCCGATCACGGTGCGTGCGGGCGAGTTCGCGGGCCCGATCCAGTCCGAGCAGGCTCGGATAGGTGGGTTTGATATGGGCCGCATCGGCGCCGGCACGTTTGCCGAGGACCGCGGTTTCTCCGGTCACATCGAGAATGTCATCCTGGATCTGAAACGCGAGCCCGACTTCGGCCCCGTAGGTGGCCAGGGCCGCGCGCTCGGCCGCTGAGCGCGGCCCGGCAGCAATGGCACCTAATTCGACACTCGCCTGGATCAGTGCACCGGTCTTACGCCGATGCATCATCTCCAGCTCCGGCTCGCTCAAGGCATGCCCGACCGCCTGCAGATCGATAGCCTGGCCCCCCGCCATGCCCTCGGTACCGATCGCACGGGCCAGGATCGTAAGCATCTCCACGCGCAGCGCATCAGGCAGTGCGCGGCTGTGTTCAGCGAGCACCGCAAAAGCGCGGGCTTGGAGTGCATCACCGGCCAGCACCGCAGTACCCTCATCAAAGGCCCGGTGACAGGAGGGCTGACCGCGGCGCAGATCATCATCGTCCATTGCCGGCAGGTCATCGTGAATCAAGCTGTAGGCGTGGATTAGCTCAACGGCTGCGGCGGGGGCATCGAGGCGCTCCACGGGAGCGCCAAAGCAAGTGCCACTGACATAGACGAGCAGCGGCCGCAATCGCTTGCCGCCTCCGAGCACGCTATAGCGCATCGCGGCGTGCAATTGCCCCACGGCCGCATCATCGGCCTGGAGCATTTGATCGAGTATTGACTCGATCCGCGACTGATAGCTCGCCAGGCGCCACGCAAAGGTGGCGGCGCCCGCGGCCTCGACGGCGTCCACCTCAGTCGTCGTCGCTGTCGCCATCGGGGCCCGGTTCGGTCGCGAAATCCTCCATTGTGGGGCCCTCCGGGCGCTGCGTCAGGATCTGCACCTTGTGCTGTGCCGCCTGCAGCGCGCTCTGACACTCACGCGTCAACTGGATGCCGCGCTCGAAGCTGCGCAGGGCCTCCTCCAGTGGGAGCTCGCCCGATTCCATGTGGGCCACCAGGGCCTCGAGCTGGGACAGTGACTGCTCGAAATTGACGGGCGCGGGCTTCTTGGACACTGGGGCGGGGTCGTTGGACGAGGGAAACAAAGAATACCCTACACGGTGTTTTTCGTGCGGGTAAACCGCATTGACGGATCGCTCGCCGGAGCATAGATTGGCTCTGTTTAGAATTAGTCTAAGCCCTATATGGGGCAGGAGCAAAGCGATGTCGAAATTGAAGGGGACCAAGACCGAACAGAATCTAAAGGATGCTTTTGCCGGGGAATCCCAAGCAAATCGTCGCTACCTTTACTTCGCAGCTAAGGCGGATGTCGAGGGACTGAACGACGTGTCGGCGGTATTCCGCTCCACGGCCGAGGGCGAGACAGGGCATGCTCACGGACACCTGGAGTACCTCGAACAGGTGGGTGATCCGGCCACGGGCCTGCCCATTGGCGAGACTTCGCTGAATCTGAAGTCTGCCATCGCTGGCGAAACCCATGAATACTCGGACATGTATCCGGGCATGGCCAAAGCCGCGCGCACCGAAGGTTTTAACGAGATCGCCGACTGGTTCGAGACACTCGCCAAGGCTGAGCGCTCGCACGCCAATCGCTTCCAGAAAGCCCTCGAAAGCCTGGCTTAAGCGACAGCGGATCTTTAAGGACGGGATCGAACAGCTATGGCGGGCATGCACGGCGGCAGGGGCGAGGGCAACCTTGAGGCTCCGACCCGCCACCCGCTGAACTGGCGCGATCCGTCCTTTTACGACGAGGCGGCACTCGAGCAGGAGCTTGAGCGGGTGTTCGACATCTGTCATGGATGTCGACGCTGCTTCAGTCTGTGCCAGTCCTTCCCCACGCTGTTTGATGCCATTGATGCCTCGCCCTCGGGCGAGCTCGATCAGGTTGACAAGAGCGTCTACGGCCAGGTCGTTGAGAACTGCTATCTCTGCGACATGTGCTACATGACCAAATGCCCGTACGTGCCGCCGCACCCGTGGAACGTGGATTTTCCGCACTTGATGCTGCGGGCCAAAGCGGTCCAGGCCCGCGCGGGCCATACACGCTGGCGGGATCGACTGCTCACCAGCACCGATCGGCTTGGCAATCTGGCGGGCATTCCGGTGATCTCGGAGATCGTCAATGCAGTGAATGCCACAGCCACTGGCCGCGTGGTGCTGGAGAAGGTGCTGGGCGTGCATCGCGATGCACCCGTCCCCGAATACCATGCATCAACCGCGCGCATGCGGCTGTTCGGCGGGCGCACGCCGGAGGCGGCAGTGAAGCCGAGCGAGGAGACGCGCGGGCAGGTGGCGCTGTTCGCCACCTGCTACGGTAATCGCAATGAGCCTGATCTGGTTGAGGATCTGGCCGCCGTGTATTTTCACAACGGCATTCCCGTGACCCTGGCTGAGCGCGAGCACTGCTGTGGCATGCCAAAACTGGAGCTCGGGGACCTCGAAGCGGTAGCGCGCGCCAAGGAAATCAACGTCCCGCAGCTGATCAAGCTAATCGACGCCGGCTACGACATCGTGGCTCCAATCCCCTCGTGCGTCTTGATGTTCAAGCAGGAACTGCCGCTGATGTTCCCTGAAGACGAGCAGGTGCTGCGGATCCGGCGTGCGATTTTCGATCCGTTCGAGTATTTGATGCTGCGGCATAAGGCGGGGCTGCTGCGCATCGAGTTCGCTCGATCACTGGGCAAGGTCAGTTATCACGTGCCGTGTCACCTGCGGGTGCAGAATCTGGGTCTCAAGACCCGCGATATGCTCAAACTCATTCCCGGTACCACGGTATCGGTGATTGAGCGCTGCTCTGGGCACGATGGTACCTATGCACTGAAGGAAGAATTCCGCGCCGCATCGGTCAAGATCGCAACGCCAGTCGCCGAGCGCGTGCAGGCGGCTGATTGTGATTTCTACGCCAGCGACTGCCCGATGGCCGGGCACCAGATCAGCAGCGTGCTGGGGGACGGAAGCCATGCAACTCATCCACTGAAGCTCCTACGCCTGGCATACGGGATCTGACGCTCGATCAACTGATCCAGGATACTGCCGGCATGAAACAGCTCAGCGCCAGCGATTTGATGTCGCTTGAACAATACGCCCGTGAGCGCGGCGCAATCCGTGCGCGCCTGATCGAGCATCGCCAGCGGCGCCGGCTCGCACTTGGACCCAACTGCACCATAAGTTTTGAGGATCTGGAGACGGTGCGCTATCAGATCCAGGAGATGCTGCGCGCCGAGCGCATCTTCGAGCCCGAAGGCATTGCCGAAGAACTCGAGGTCTACAATCCATTGATCCCCGATGGCCGCAATTTCAAGGCTACGCTGCTGCTTGAGTTCCCTGATCCGGTGGAGCGGGCACGCCGGCTTGCTGAAATGCGTGGCCTCGAGCGCTGTTGCTGGCTTCAAGTGCACGGGTGCGAACGCAGCGTGGCGATCGCGGATGAAGATCTGGAGCGCGAGAATGAGCAGAAAACCGCAGCGGTGCATTTCCTCAGATATGAGCTGACCGCGGCGATGGTCGGCGCGCTCAAGGCGGGCGCAGCGTTGGCCGCGGGCATCGATCATCCGGCTTACCGCCATGCGCTCGATCCAGTCCCGGCAACCCTGCGCCAGGCACTGCTCGCCGACCTGGACTGATTTGCCTGCCGGCACCGCTGGTGCTGCCGTGCTGCGATCGGCGGCAACGTCGCAAGTTGGGTCTGCTAGAATCTCCGCCCCGCGTGATCCTGCACTGTGGCCGGGCCCTGCTGGCCTGAGCTTCAAAGGGCTCCTCCGTTTAGAATGACACAGTCTTACAACGCTTCCGATATCGAGGTCCTAAGCGGCCTCGAACCTGTCCGGCGCCGGCCGGGCATGTACACCGACACCACGCGCCCAAACCACATGGCGCACGAGGTCATCGATAACAGCGTCGATGAGGCACTCGGTGGTCATTGCACCGCGATCGATGTGACGCTCTACAAGGATGGTTCATTGGGCGTTGCCGATGACGGGCGCGGCATGCCGGTGGATATTCATCCGCAGGAGAAGGTCAGCGGAGTCGAACTGATCCTCACGCGCCTCCATGCCGGGGGCAAGTTCTCGGACAAGACCTACACTTTCTCTGGCGGCCTGCATGGTGTCGGCGTGTCGGTGGTCAATGCGCTTTCCAAGCACCTGGAGTGCCTGGTCCGACGCGGCGGCAAGGAATATCGGATTTCCTTCAAGGAAGGCCGCGTCGCCTCCAAGCTCGAGGTGATCGGTACCGTCGGTCAGCGCAACACCGGCACCACCGTGCGCTTCTGGCCGGATGAGAAGTTCTTTGACTCCAATCATTTCTCGCTCGCTGAGCTGCGCCGGGTACTGAAGGCGAAGGCGGTGCTGTGTGCGGGATTACGCGTCAGCCTGACTCAGGAAGCCACCGGCCAGCGCGAAGAGTGGTTTTATACCGGGCACCTGGGGGAGTACCTGCTCGAGCAACTGGGCAGCGCCGAGCGGATACCGGCTGAGCCGATCGTGGGTCGGCACGTTTCGGAGCAGGACGTGGTCGAGTGGGCGCTGCTGTGGTCCTCGGATGTCGATCCACTGATTGCCGAGAGCTATGTGAATCTGATTCCGACCACCGCCGGCGGTACCCACGTGAATGGCCTGCGGGCTGGCGTTGTCGATGCGGTGCGCCAGTTCTGTGAGTTTCGCAATCTTTTGCCACGCGGCATTAAGCTCACTGCCGAAGACATCTGGGCGCGTGCCTGCTATGTGCTGTCAATCAAGATCCGCGATCCGCAGTTTGCCGGGCAGACCAAAGAGAAGCTCAGTTCCCGTGAGGCCGCGGCGCTGGTCGAGGGGCACGCGCGTGATGCCGGCGCGCTTTGGCTCAATCAGCATCCTGATGCCGGTGAGAAAATTGCTGAATTTGCCATCGCCAATGCCCAGGAGCGGCTGCGCGCGGCGCAGCGGGTACTGCGAAAGCGCGCGGTCAACGGCCCCGCGCTGCCTGGCAAACTTGCTGATTGTGCCAGCCAGGACCCGGCGCGCTCCGAACTGTTCCTGGTCGAGGGCGATTCAGCCGGAGGTTCGGCCAAGCAGGCGCGCGACAAGGATTTTCAGGCGATCATGCCGCTCCGGGGCAAGATACTGAACACCTGGGAGCTCGAGCCCGGCGCGATCGGCAGTTCCGAGGAAGTGCACAACATCGCCGTAGCCCTGGGGGTCGATCCTGGTTCGGCGGACCTCTCGACGCTGCGTTATCACAAAATCTGCATCCTTGCGGACGCTGATTCGGACGGCCAGCACATCGCCACGCTCCTGTGCGCACTGTTCTTGCGCCATTTCCGCCCGTTGGTGACCAACGGCCACATCTACGTTGCGACGCCGCCCCTGTACCGCATCGATGCCGGCAAGCAAGTGCTATATGCACTCGATGCTGCCGAGCGCGACACCGTTATTGCCCGCCTTACGGCCGAGCACTCGCGGGTCAAGCCCGTAGTGACCCGCTTCAAGGGCCTGGGTGAAATGAACCCGCCACAGCTGCGCGAGACCACGATTGATCCACGCACGCGCCGGCTGGTGCAGCTTACGATCGAGGCCAAGGACGGCTCAGACTCGATGATGGATATGCTGCTGGCCAAGAAGCGTGCCGGGGATCGGCGTGAGTGGCTTGAGCGCAATGGGAATCTGGCCGAAATCGGATAAGAGCTGAACATGCAGGATCAGGAATTGAATTTTGAGGGCGTCGAGAAACGCCCGCTGGCCGTATTCACCGAGCGCGCCTATCTCGATTATTCCATGTATGTGATCCTCGATCGGGCACTGCCAGCGCTCGGCGATGGACTCAAGCCCGTACAACGGCGCATTGTCTATGCGATGAGTGAGCTGGCGCTGTCGGCCGCCAACAAACATAAAAAGTCCGCACGCACCGTCGGGGATGTCATCGGCAAGTTCCATCCGCACGGCGACTCTGCCTGTTACGAGGCCATGGTGCACATGGCGCAGGATTTCAGCTACCGCTACCCGATCGTCGACGGGCAGGGCAACTGGGGCTCGGCCGACGACCCAAAATCGTTCGCGGCGATGCGCTACACCGAGTCGCGTCTGACCCGCTATGCCGATGTGCTGCTGGGCGAGATTGATGCGGGCACGGTGCCTTGGGGCCCCAACTTCGATGGCACGATGGAGGAGCCGCTGATCCTGCCGGCGCGGCTCCCGAACCTGCTGCTCAACGGCACCAGCGGTATCGCGGTGGGCATGGCCACTGATATTCCACCGCACAATCTGCGTGAGGTGGCCGCTGCGTGTCTGCATTTGCTTGATGAGCCTGAGGCCACGACGCGGGCACTGTTTAAGCATATCAAGGGCCCGGACCTACCCACGGGTGCCGAGATCATTTCGTCGCGTGATGAGCTGCTGGCCTTCTACGACAGCGGCAACGGCAGCTACCGGGCGCGCGCTACGTACGATATCGATGAGGATGGCAATATCATCATCGCAGCGTTGCCCTATCAGGTCTCCGGCAGCCGCGTGCTCGAGCAAATCGCCGAGCAAATGCGCCAGAAGAAGCTGCCGATGATCGAGGATCTGCGCGATGAGTCAGATCATGAGAATCCCACCCGCCTGGTGATTGTGCCGCGCTCCAACCGCGTCGATGCCGTGCAGGTGATGGCGCACCTGTTTGCGACCACTGACTTGGAGCGTTCTTACCGCGTCAATCTGAACGTCATCGCCCTTGACGGCCGCCCGCGGGTACTGGGCCTGAAGGCACTGCTGAGTGAGTGGCTGGAATTCCGGCGCCAGACGGTGCGTCGGCGCCTGGCGACGCGGCTCGATAAGGTCTCGCGACGCCTGCATATTCTCGACGGCATGCTGGTGGCGTATTTGAATCTTGATGAGGTGATTCGCATCATCCGTCGCGAGGAAGAGCCTAAGCCGGTGCTGATCAAGCGCTTTAAGCTCTCTGAGGAACAGGCCGAAGCGATCCTCGACACACGGCTGCGGCATCTCGCCAAGCTCGAGGAGATGAAGATCCGTGATGAGCAGCAGGCATTGTCCGATGAGCGCAAGGAGATCGAGGCGGTGCTCGCGAGCAAGGCACGCCTGACCAAGCTGCTGCGCAATGAGATCAGCGCCGACGCCGAGGAGTTTGGTGATGAGCGGCGCACGCGCATCGTCGAGCGCGCTGCGGCTCAGGCAATCGAGGAGAGCGAACTGGTGGTGAGCGAGCCCGTAACGGTCGTGCTCTCGGCCGGTGGCTGGGCGCGCGCTGCCAAGGGACACGAAATCGATGCGCGCTCTCTCTCCTACAAGACCGGCGATAGCTTGCACTCGGCGGCGCGCGGGCGCAGCACGCAGCTGGCCGTGTTCCTCGACAGCACCGGGCGCGCCTATTCATTGCCCGCTCACACGCTGCCCTCGGCGCGCGGCCAGGGTGAACCGCTCTCCGGGCGCCTGGATCCTCCGGACGGCGCGCGTTTCGCCGGTGTTGCAATTGGCGAGCCCGAGGACATGTGGCTGCTGGCCACCGATGCCGGTTACGGATTCACGGTTCGGCTAAAGGAGCTGCATTCGCGCAACCGCGCCGGCAAAGCAGTGCTAAAACTGACCGAAGGGGCCCTGGTGCTGCCGCCGGCCCCGGTTACCACGCCCGAGGCGCGCGTGGCGTGTCTGAACAGTGATGGCCGGCTGCTCGTGTTTCCTGTGAGCGAAGTGCCGGAGCTGCCGCGGGGCAAGGGTAACAAGCTCTTCGGCATCCCGACCAAGGCCGCCCTGGCACGCACGGAACTGCTCAGCGCCGTCGCGGTATTGGCGCCCGGCCAGGCACTGCGAGTGTATTCGGGCGAGCGGCATATGACGCTCACCGTCGCCGACCTTAAGAACTATGAGGGTGCGCGGGCCCAGCGCGGCGCGGTGCTGCCGCGGGGTTGGCGCAAGGTCGAGGCCATCGAAGCCGAATGACGGGCTACGCGCAGCTGGTCACCTGCGCGCTGCTGTGGGCCCTGACCTATCACGCGGGCAAATTTACAGTCGGTATCATGCTGCCGCTTGGAGCCATTCTGTGGCGCTTCACGACGGCCGTGCTGATCCTCGTGCCGTGGATCGTCTTTCGCCAGGGCTGGGACTGGCAGGGACTGCGCCGCAATCTCTGGCCGTTACTTGCCATGGGCGCGCTCGGGATCGCGGCATTCAACCTGGCGATGTTCTACGGTCTGCAGAGCACATCGGCAGTTAACGCCTCCCTGATCATGGCTTTCAGTCCGATCCTCACCGCCTGCGGCACAATTATTCTCGGCGGCGAGCGGCTGACCACGGCGCGGCCGAGCGGCCTGCTGCTTGGGCTGCTGGGCGTGGCCCTTGTGGTTAGCCGCGGCTCGCGGCAGACACTGTGGCAAAACGGTATCGAGCACGGCGACGTGCTGATGCTCGGGGGTTCGCTGGCCTGGGCAGTTTAGGGCCTGATTTCCCGCACGTTTCGTGCGCGGGCTTGCGCCGGCACAGATGGGGCGGCGGCCTCACTGGTCGTCACCGCCGTGACCCTGTGGGCTCTGTGTGCGATTGCCAGCCCCGCAGCGCTGCAGGTGCCGCCGTGTGCGGCACTCTGGCCGGTGCTGTTCATGGGCGTGCTGGCGACGGCAGTGGCGCATTTGTGGTGGAACCTCGGCGTGGTCCGTATCGGAGCGACCCGGGCCGCGGGATTTCTCAACCTGATCCCGGTATTCATTCACCATGCTGACGGGGCTGTTGCTGGGTCAGTCGATCAGCGCGGCGCAGCTGCTCGGGGCGGCGCTGGTGATCACCGGTGTGGTGCTGGCCGCGCATAGCCAGCAGCGGCCGCGGGGCACGCCGCAACCCTGAGCGCACGGCGCGCGGTAGAACTCGCGTGCGCTCAGGACGGCTGCTCTGCCAGGCCCGGGATCAGCTGAACGCCGATGCCGGGACACGGCGGCGCTGGGCGGATTCAGCCCGCCTTAGGCGGCGCTGCGCCGGTGGCCGAGGTCATCGGCAGCTTCATCATCAGCGCCGAAGCGGCCGCGAGCACCTTGCCGGCCAGGTCTTTGGCGGCTGCCGTGGCGTCCTCGACGTTGCCTGCTGCGAAGGCCGCAGTGGCCTGTTTCCACTCGTCAGGCGCATCGCCGAAGGCAGCCTGGGCCGCGGCAACATTGATGCCCTTCGGGGGCTTGGACATTTTGGCGAGCGCGTTGAGCTTGGCCTGCACCGCGCTGACCTGGGCTGGGAGGTTGGCGGTCAGGTTGGCCCAGTCATTGGTGAGCTGAGTGTCAAGCTCTTCCTTTTTCAGCGCGGCACCGGCCCCGATTCCACGGGCTTGATCGAGGACTGCCGGCGCGGCGGCCAGCACCGCATCGTAGTCCTTGTTGGCGAAGCTCGCCTTCAGGCTAGCGACCTTGGCCTGCAAATCCTTGTACTGCTCCGGGACGTACTTGGCCGCTGCGCTCGAACTCGCGGCAACCGTAGTATCAATGTTGGCGATCGCCTGCTGCGCAGGCTCCATCTGATTGGCGCAAGCCCCCAGAGCCAAGGCGGCGGCCGTGAGCAGCGCCAGGGCATAGTTCTTATTTGGACGTTTCATGGAATTGGCACTCCTGCCATTGGTTTAAGGCGGAGGCCGGATGATACGCCCAGAGACTGGGGCCCGCATGCGCCGCTGATCAGCGCTCCGAAGGCCCCTCGCCGGCGCGATGACAGGCTACTTCACTCGCGCCGACCGCGCGCAATTGGGGCACTTGCTCGGCGCAGCGGGCCTGGACGATCGGGCAGCGGGTACGAAACACGCAGCCCGAGGGCGGGCTCAGCGGCGAGGGGATTTCTCCAACAATGGGCGCCTCAAGCCGTGCGCGGGCGCGTTTGGGATCGGCTATCGGTACGGATTGCAGCAGGGCTTGCGTGTAGGGGTGACGAGGCGCTGAGAACAGCGCATCGCGCGGTGCGATCTCCATGACCCGGCCAAGATAGAGCACCAGCACGCGCTCGCACGAAAAGCGCACCGCCGCCAGATCGTGTGCGATGAAGATCACAGACAGCTGCAGCTGCAGCTGCAGATCCTTAAGCAAATTGGCAATCTGGGACTTGATGGATACATCAAGCGCCGAAATCGGTTCATCGCAAACAAGCAGCTCGGGCTCAAGCACTAGGGCGCGTGCGATGCCAATGCGCTGCGCCTGGCCGCCGGAGAATTCGTGTGGGTAGCGGTTCAGGTGCGCGGGCAGCAGCCCGACGCGCTCCATCATGGCGAGCACCCGATTGCGGCGCGCCCTGGGATCCATTCGCGGCCGGAACTCGAGCAGCGGTTCCTCGATAATCTGCGCCACGCGCATGCGCGGATCGAGGGAGGCGAGCGGATCCTGGAAGATGATCTGCAGATGCTCGCGCATAGCCCGCAGCGGCTCATCCTTGAGTGCCAGCAGGTCAACGCCCTTGAACCAGGCGACTCCGCCACTGGCCGGGACCAGGCGCAGCAGCGCCCGCGCGATGGTCGATTTGCCGCTGCCCGACTCGCCCACGATGCCCAGAGTTTCGCCGCGCGGCACGCTGAAACTGACATCGGTGACGGCCTGGAGCACGCGCTGGCGTGCGCCGGCAAGTGCGAAACGCACCGTCAGTCCGCGAACTTCCAGCGCCGCCTCCTTCACGGCGCCAACGCCTCCAGTGGGCCCTCGAAGTAGCAGGCGCGCGCGTGCCCTGGTGCGATGTTAACGAGCGGCGGTGGGGCGCTCAGGCAGCGCTCAAACGCTTGCGGGCAGCGCGGCGCGAATGCGCAGCCGGGCGGTAGCGCTGCCGGATTCGGCGGGTTGCCGCCAATGCTGGGTAGCCGCTCGGGCAGCGGCCCATCAAGGTCGGCGATCGAGCGGCGCAGCCCAAGCGTGTAGGGGTGACGGGCTGAGGCGAACAGCTGCTCTACACCGGCCTGCTCAACCACGCGCCCGGCGTACATAACCAGCACGCGATCAGCCACTTCGGCGATGACCCCTAAATCGTGGGTGACCAGCATGATCGCTGCACGTGTGCGCGCGCGCAACTCGCGTAGCAGCGCCAGAATCTGCGCCTGGACAGTGACATCAAGTGCCGTTGTGGGTTCATCGGCCAGCAGAATCTCGGGTTCGCAGATCAGTGCCATGGCGATCACGACGCGCTGACGCATGCCGCCTGAGAGCTCATGTGGGTGTTGGCCAAGCCGCCGTTCCGGTTCGGGAATCTGCACGGCTTCGAGCAGCTCGATGGCGCGCCGGCGCGCGGCCTTGCGGCCCAGCCCGTAATGAACGCGCACGCCCTCGGTCAGCTGTGTGCCAACTGTGAGATAGGGGTTCAAGGCGGTCATCGGATCCTGAAATATCATGCCGATTCGCCGCCCGCGCACTGCCGCCAGCGAGCGCTCAGTGGCACCGACAAGTTCCTGTCCGCGGTAATTGATGCTGCCCGAGAGCTGTGCGCCTTGGGCACTGAGGCCCAGCATGGCCAGCAACAGCTGGGTCTTGCCCGATCCGGACTCGCCAACAATACCGAGAAACTCCCCTGGCGAAAGCTCCAGGCTCACTGCATCCAGTGCGCATATTGTGCCGGCGCGGCTCGGGTAGCTCACGCTCAGGTCGTAAACTTGCAGGAGCGGGGCGTTGCTCATTCAGCGGTGCGTCCTGGGGTCAAGCGCATCTCGCAGCCCATCACCCAAGTAGCTGAAGCAGGCGATGATAAGCGCCAGCAGCACCGCCGGCGCCGTCAGCAGATACGGCTGTGACTGCAGGTGATCGGCCCCGTCAGAAACCAGTGAGCCCAGGGAGGCGAGCGGCGCGTGCACGCCCAGCCCAAGAAAACTAAGGAAGGCCTCGAACAGAATCACCGTGGGCACGGTGAGGGTGGCGTAGATGATTACGACGCCGATCAGATTGGGCACCAGGTGCCGGACGATCATCGTTGGCGTGCGCACGCCCAGGGCGCGCGCCGCCTCAATGAATTCGCGTTGTTTGAGAGAGAGCGTCTGTCCGCGCACGATGCGCGCAATATCGAGCCATGAGACGGCGCCGATGGCGACAAATACCAGCAGAAAATTGCGCCCAAACAGCACCGTCATCACCACGACCAGCGGAATGAAGGGAACCGTGTAGAGGATGTCGACAAAGCGCATCATCATTGAGTCAGTTGCTCCTCCAGCATAGCCGGCGGTGGCCCCCCACAGCACGCCGATGGCCACGCTGACCAGGCTCGCAGCGACTCCAACCAGCAGCGAAATGCGGCAGCCCCACAGCACCCGTACCAGCTGGTCACGTCCTAGGGCGTCCGTCCCCAGCCAGTGCCGCAAGCTGGGAGCCTGATAAATCTCATCCCAGCTGGGCGTGGCGAAGTCGTACGAAGAAAGTAGCGGTCCAACCACAGCGACCGCGACCACCGCAAGCAGCACAGTCAGAGCTGCTAGCGCCAGTGGTCGCTGATAGAGCTGCACCCGGGCTTGCTGCCATGGCGAGTGCAGCGCTGGCGGCTTCACGGCAGCGCTCAAGTATGTAATCGCACGCGTGGATCAAGCCACGCATAGCACATGTCGGTCACCAGGTTGAAGCCGATAATCAGGGCGCCGTAAAGCACCGTGATGCCGACCACGAGCGTGTAATCACGATTAATCGCGCCGGTGACAAAGTAGCGGCCGATACCCGGCAGCCCAAAGACGGATTCGATGATGATCGAGCCGGTGAGGACGCCAGCAAAGGCAGGACCGAGGAACGACACCAAGGGCGTCAGCACTGGCCGCAATGCGTGCCGCAACAGGATCGTGCGTTTCGGCAATCCTTTAGCCCAAGCGGTGCGGATAAACGGACTGCCAAGCACATCGATCATTTCAGAGCGTGTCATCCGGGCAATGTAGGCTGCGTACGGGAACCCGAGTGAGATTACCGGCAGAATCAGGAAGCGCACGGCACCGGGCTCCCAGTCGCCGGCCGGTAGCCAGTGCAGCTGGATGGCAAAGAGCAGAATCAGCAGCGGACCTATCACAAAGACCGGTACTGCGATGCCGAGGGCCGCAAAGAACATCGGAATATGGTCCCATGCGCTGCCGCGCCGCACGGCGGCGATGATGCCGAAGAACCCGCCAAGCACAATTGCAAATGTCATGGCCAGCGAGCCGATGAGCGCATCGACGGGCAGGCCTTGGCGGATCAGTTCATTGACAGAGGTATCGCGGTATTGAAAGGAAGGGCCAAGATCGCCGTGCGCCAGATCACCCAGGTAGCGTCCGTACTGGCGCCACAAGGGCTCATTCAAGTGGTACTTGGCCTCGATGCTGCGCTGGATGGCCGGGGCGATGCGCTTGGCACTGTCAAAGGGGCCGCCAGGAGTGGCGTGCAGTAGCCCGAAGGCCAGCGTCGCGATCAGCAGCATCGTCGGAAGTGCGATCAGGAGCCTGCGGATCAGGAAGCGCAGCATCGAAGCTCAGTGCCCTTCGTGCTCGAGAATATAGATGTAGCGCGAGCCATCGATATCCATGGTATTGCGCGGCACGCCTTTTACATACGGTTTTATCAGATGCAATGTCGAGTAGTAGAGCAAAGGAATGTACGGCGCCTCCGCGTTCAGCAGGGTTTCGGACTGCTCCAGCAGGCGGTAGCGCTTGCTGTTGTCCGGCTCAATTGAGGCGGCTGCCAGCAATGCATCAAAGTGCGGCTCGGAATAGGCGCCGAAGTTCTGCGCATAGCCACTTTTGTAGAGCTGCTCGAAGGTGTACGGGTCCGGATACCCGGCGGTCCAACCGCTCCAGAAGAGCTTGGCCTTGTGAAGGGCCAGATCCTGCAGCATCACCCCGAACTCCTCATTGTAGGGTTCGACCTGTGCACCCAAATTCACCCGCCACATCGCGGCCAGCGCATCCATCATGTCGCGTGTGGTGGGCTCGGTCCCATAGACCAGTTCGACCTTGAGCGGATGGCTCGCCGAATAGCCGGCGGCGGCATAGAGCCGACGTGCCTCGGCGTGGCGCCGTTCGTCACTCCAGCTGGCCCAATCCGGGAGCGGCTCTTGAAAGCCCGGTAGCGGTGGCGTCATCGCGTAGGCGGGCGGGAATACGCCCTGACGGACCTTGTCCGAGAGGATCTGGCGATCCACAGCCATGCTCAGGGCGAGGCGCAGGTCGCGGTTCCCCGCAAAGGGTGGTTCGAGCATGTTGAAGGCCAGCATCTGGATTCCAAGGTACGGACCAACCTGCACCTGGTCGCCCAGCTGGCTTTTGAGCCAGCGGTACTGCTGTGGCGAAAAAAAGCTAGTGTACTGGACGTCGCCGGCCATAAATCGGGAGGGTTGCGTGGCGCGGTCGAGCGGATAGTAGGTGACGCGCTGCAAATGCACGGTGTCTGCCGCCCAGTAATTGGGATTCTTAACCAGCGTAATGCGATTGCCGATCACCAGTTCTTTGAGCATGAATGGACCACTGCACACCATATGCTCCGGACGCGTCCAGTCATCGCCATAGCGCTCGAGCGCCGCGCGAGGCAGGGGCATCATGAAGGCGTCGGCTAATAGATCGAGCAGATAGGGTGTCGGAACGGTCAGCGCAATGTGGATTGTGTAGGGGTCGGGCGCCTCGACACCGAGCGCTTCCGGTGCAGCATGGCCACTCAGAATCTCAGTGGCGTTTACGATGGGGGTCAGTTCCTGGGCGTTTTCCGAGCCGGTCTTCGGATCGACCTGATGGCGCCAGGCATATATGAAATCCGCAGCGGTCAGTGCGTCCCCGTTGGACCAGCGCGCTCCGGGCCGCAGATGAAAGGTCCAGGCGCGGCCATCCGGGCTTACTTCCCAGGAGCTGGCAATTCCGGGGATGATGCTGCCGTCCGGAGCATTTGCCGTCAGCCCCTCGAACAGGTCGATGATGACACGCGAACCGTCACTGTCTGTAACCAGTGCCGGATCGAGTGAGTGCGGCATGGTGTCCAGGGTTCGGGCCAGGCTCTGATCGGCCGCCAGTGCCGTACCGACGCGAATGGTTGAGGCCGTTGGCGCGCTCTCGCCACTGCAGGAGGCGAAGTCGATGAGCGTGAGCAGCAGCAGCGCGCGTGGCAGCGCCCTCACGACTTCAAGACCACCTGCTCGGGTGCGTGGACAAGGTAGCCCTGAATGTACTGCACGCCTAGCTGCCAGACGACCGCCATTGTATTGGCATCCTCGATCCGTTCAGCCACCGTCTGCGCGCCGCTCGCCTCCGCGGCCTTGGCAATCGAGCGCACGCGCTCCTGGAGTTCCGGGTTGCCGCTCAAGCCCTGCATCAGCGAGCCGTCAATTTTGACAAAGTCTGGCCGCAGACGCGTGAGCATCTCCTGGAAATTCCTGCCGGTTCCGAAGTGCTCCAGTGCAAAGCGCACATGGCGGCGTTTGAGTTCGGTGGCCAGCGTGAGCGTCGCCTCAGCGTTGCGGCCAGCCGCATCCTCGGTTACCTGCAGACACAGCCGCTGCGGTTCGGCGAGCGAAGCCTTCAGCATGTTATCGAGCCAGCCGACCAGTGAGCCATCGAGCAGACTGTCACGCGAGAGGCGCACAAACAGCAGATCGGGGCCACGCTTGGCGAGAAAGGAGAGGGAGGCGCCCAGTACCCAGCGGTCAATATTCTTCATCAGATCGTTGCGCGCCGCGGCCGGCAGGAATTCGGAGGGCAACACTTCACGGCCCTGGGTATCAAGCATGCGGATGGCTACATCGAAAACTTTCTCTTCGCTGCCATTGAGGCTCGCGATTGGTTGCTGCACGAGGCGGAAGCGGTTTTCCATCAATGCCGCGCGGATGTGCTTGACCCAGATCTGATCGTAGGCCTGAACGCGAGACTCCTGATCGCTGTGGTCGATGACCTCCAGCTGGTTGCCGCCACGGTCGCGGGCTTTCTGCATGCCGGCCAGCGCATCGAGGATCACGCCATTCAGGTCTGGCTTTGCATGCGGCAGTGGCGCCACGCCGGCCGAAGCAGTCAACTGCAGCGTGCGCTCGCCAATCTGGAATGGATGGCGTCCGACGCGCTCGAGCAATTCCTCGCTCCAGGCCTCGATATCGCGCGTGTTGCCGCGCTCGAGCAGCAGCAGCAGCCGAGTGCCCCCGAAGCTGCCGGCGATATCGTTGGGCCCAAGCATCGAACTTACCAGCGCCGCGAACTGCGAGAGCAGATCTTCACAGGCCAGCACACCCACCTCGCGCTCGAATGCGGCAAACTTATCGGGCCGTACACCGGCGATATAGCGCACACCGCCCGGTGCGGGTTTGGCGAGCCGCTCGCTAAGCTGCTCGAGCAGGTAACGGCGTGTCCACAGACCGGTAGACGGATCGCGGTGCACGGCATCGGCAAGATCCGTTGCCATGCGCTTGTCATCCTGGCGCTGCGCTGGCACGAGCAGGCGCACGCACGGCTCGCCTTCAAAGTCACCCGCGATCAGCTGCAAGTCGATTGGCACCACCGATCCATCCGAAAGCCGCGCACCGGCCTTGAGCACATGGCCGCTCCAGCGACCCTGCAGGCACGCCGCGAGCGCCCCTTTGAGCGGTACCCGGGTATCGGCATCGAACAGGTCCATCGCTGGCTGGCCAACCAGCGCGGCGGCATCGACAAAACCAAACAGCTCCAGCCAGGAGCTGTTGGCCTCAACGATAATGCCTTCCTGGACCTGGGCGATGGCATCGTTGGAACCGCGCAGCACGGTCTCGAGCTGATGACGATATTCCTGCGCGGTGTGTAGCGTCGAGGAGAGTGTGCGCTCGACGCGGAAGGCGCGGAGCTCACGGCGGATCACCGCCTGCACGTGTTCGGGATGGAATACCGAGAGCGTGTCGCGTGCTCCGCGCGCCATATCTTCGGCGACCAGCGAGGGATCGAAGTCCTCGCGGATCACGATCAGCGGCACCTGTGCCGAGACGCGATCGCGGATCGTGGCGATATCAATTAATTGCTGCGTGCTGGGGGTGAATACCACGACCAGCTGCGGATTCAACTGTTCCAGGGCATCGGCGATATCCTGCACAGCCGGGATCCAGGTGCAGTGGACCGCAAGGCCGTTGTTGCGCAATAGGCTGTTCAGCGCCTCGACCGGATCGCGGGTGGCGCTTTGGACCAGAACAGGGATGGCACTCGTATCGCTCAACAGGTTCTCCCGGGGCAATCCGCCAAGTTATTGGGCGTAAGTGCCGATTTTGCAGTCAAAAGTCTAGCATCATGCGCCACTCGGATCGTGTGCCAGTCGGCGGAACCGAGCGCCAGCTCCCGCTGGCACCTCCGACATCAGCCCAGGTTCCGGTTAATGGGCCGCAGGTCCATTGTGATCCGCGCTGCTGCACGGCATGGCCGGATACCCTCCCGAGTCTGCGCTCAGGCCCGTATTAAGGCGACATGGGATCCCAACCTGTGCCGCTGCCAAGGGCGCAGGCGCCTTCCAGATCCGGTGAGCAGCTGGTGCGCCGAGTGTGATGCCGTTATCATACGCGGCTCTTTTTACCGGCCCGCCTGCGGCCACAACCCGAAAAAGCCTCACGAGCGGTTCAGCCATGTCCAGCTACAGCACCAGCGAAATCCGATCCGGCATGAAAGTCATTCTCGACGGCGACCCGTTCGCCATCGTCGATAATGAATTCGTTAAACCTGGCAAGGGCCAGGCATTCAACCGCATCAAGATCCGCAATCTGAAAACCGGGCGCACAATCGAGCGCACCTTTAAATCGGGTGACATGCTGGAAGCGGCTGATGTGATGGATGTGGAAATGCAGTACCTCTACAACGACGGTACTTTCTGGCATTTCATGGTGCCCGAGAGCTTCGAGCAATATCAGACCGACAAGAACGTGATTGGTGACTCTGCGGTCTGGTTAAAGGACGGCATGATCTGCATCATAACGTTGTGGAACAACGTGCCACTGGTGGTCACCCCGCCAATGCAAGTTGAACTGCTGGTGGTTGAAACGGATCCGGGATTGCGTGGGGATACGGCGACGGGCGGTCAGAAGCCCGCCAAGCTCGAGACTGGCGCGGTCGTGCGCGTGCCGCTGTTTATCAATGAGGGCGAGACGATCCGCGTGGACACCCGCACCGGCGACTATTTATCACGCGGCAAACAATAGCAGTGGCAATTGACCCCCGATCGGCCCTAGGCCCGATCGACGGCAAAGGGCAGGACTTCGCCGATGTGGGTAGCACCGCTCGCGAGCATGACCAGGCGATCAAACCCCACCGCGACGCCGGCGCAGGGCGGTAGCCCCGAGCCGAGCGCAGCGAGCAGCCGCTCATCGACTTCAGGTATCGGCAGGCCGCGCGTCTCACGCAGGCGCTGATCCGCAACGAATCGCTCGCGCTGCTGCGAGGCGTTGCCCAGTTCCTCAAAGCCGTTTGCCAGTTCAATCCCCGCACGGTACAACTCAAAGCGCAGTGCCACCCGCTCATCCTGCGGATCCAGGCGCGCCAGGCTTGCCTGGCTGGCCGGATAGCGATGAACAAAGCACGGACCCTGCAGGCCGAGGCCGGGGCCGATCCGCGCACCCATCAACAGATCGAGCAGCCCATCTCGATCCAGCTGCTGCGTTAGGCGCGCATCAAAGCCTAGCGCCTCGGTTGCATCGCGCAGACTCGTAATAGAATCCTGCTGCGCATCGATGCCAAGGGTGCGCTCCAGCAGCTGCCTGTAGGAGACGCGTTCGGTGGCGCTGCCAGCTGCGGCGCCGAGTAACTCACGCACTAGCGCATCGACCTCATCCATCAGCGCTTCGAGCGAAAACCCAAGGCGGTACCACTCAATAAGCGTGAACTCACCATTGTGCAGCGGGCCCTGTTCCTCGCCGCGGAATACATGGCAGATTTGATAGATATCGCCGCTCCCAGAGGCCAGCAACCGCTTCATCGCATACTCAGGTGAAGTATGTAGATAGCCCTGTCGGCCGCCCGCGCCCGGCAGTTCGGCGCGCAGCGAATGAATCTGTGGGTCGGTGACAGCGCAGCTCACCAGTGCCGGCGTGTCGACTTCCAGCACGCCGCGAGATGCAAAGAATGCGCGTGCGCGCGCGAGCAGCATCGCTCGCATTCGCAGCGTCGCCAGCGAGGCACCCGGAGTCCAAAGTGGCAGTTGTCGGTTCATCGGGCGGCAGCATGCAGCTGCCCGAGGCGCTCGCCGACCCGCAAAACCTCTCCTGCGGCAAGCTTCGCGCGCCAGCTGCCGAGGCTCGGCGGCAGCAGCAGAATCACTGTCGAGCCCATGTTGAAGCGGGCCAGTTCCGCGCCCCTGGACAGCGCCAGTGGCACATTCGGATCGGGTACCAGCGGGGTGGGGCCGCCGGCGCGCCGTGGCGTGACTTCCCCGTGCCAGAGGGTGCTCATGCTGCCTACGAACAGCGCTCCGACCAGCACCAGCGCGAAGGCTCCGTGCGGCGATTCGAACAGGCAGATGAGCCGCTCGTTGCGTGCGAACAGCCCGGGCACCAGAGCTGCGGTGGTCTGATTTACGCTGAATAGGCTCCCGGGTACGTGCCATGAACCGCGCAGCTGGCCGTCGAGCGGCATATGTATGCGGTGGTAGTTGAAGGGCGCAAGATAAATGGTTGCAAAGTGACCGCCCCGGAACAGTTCCACATAGTCGGTGGATTCGGCCAGCAGCTCGCCGAGTGTGTAGTCGTGCCCCTTGGCCTGATACAGGCGGTCATCGCGCAGTTCCCCTGCCTGGCTGACCGTGCCGTCAACCGGGCTTGCAATGGCCTCAGGTGCGGCCGGCGCCGGCCGGGCGCCGGCGCGCAGGGCGCGTGTGAAGAAGGCGTTGAAGGAGGTATAGGCGTATGGGTCAGCGATCTGGGCGTCACTCATGTCCGGCTTAAAGCCGCGCATGAACGCGCCGATCAGCATGTTCTTCAGCCAGCCTACGCGGCTGCGGGTCAAGCGGTAAACCAGCCGGGAAAGCAGGTGCTGCGGCAGCAGGTACTGTAAAGCGACGAACGCGCGCTCGAGCAGTGTCGCGCGCCCCATGCCTAAAGGACCGCCGCGTTGCCGATTCGCGCCAAATCTGCGTGCAGCGCCGCGACCGAGAATGGCGGTGAGAACACCGCGGCTATACGCCCACGAGTATCGAGCAGATACAGCGTGGCCGAGTGATCGACCGTGTAGCTGCCATCAGGCAGAGTCACGCGCTCGGCAATGGCGCCGAAATTGCGCAGCAGCACCGGCAGGTCCTGGACCTGTGGGCGCAGCCCCACAAAGTCTGGGCTGAAGGCAGCCAGGTACTGACGCAGGGCTGGCGCCGAGTCGCGCTCTGGATCAACCGTCACGAACAGCACGCGCAGGCCCGGAATCGGTGGATTGCGCTGCAGTTGAGCAAGCGTGCTGAGCGTGGTGGGGCACAGGTCGGGGCAGAAGGTAAAGCCGAAGAAAACCAGGCTTGCATGGCCGCGCAGCGATTGTTCGGTGAAGCTTTGTCCCGTGACGTCGGTCAACCGCACAGTGCCGATTGAGCGGCTCTCGGGCAGCCATGTCCCGGTCTCGATCGCCACGCTCGGGTGTGCGAGCATGCGCGCGAGCAGGGCGCCGCCGATAATGGCCACGACGCCGAGCAGGATGAACCAGGGCAAAGTACGACGAATCTGCATGTCGCAATTATCTCACAAGCGCTCACCGGCCCGCGCGCAGGCTGTGGGTACGATGAGCTTGCGCCAGTGCCTTGGGCAGCTGACGCGGCGGCTTGGGCGCTCGGGGCTGCATTTCGGCCACGGCACTGACAATGCGGGCGATGAGGCCGCGGCGCTGCTTTGGCATGTCTGCGGGCTGGCGCACCGGCCCCCCCCGCGGACCTTGAATCGGCGCCTGCGCGCTGCGGAGCGAGAGCGCCTTGAGCTGCTGCTGCAGCGGCGGGTGCGCGAGCGCATGCCGCTTGCCTACCTGATGGGTTACACCTGGTTCGCGGGTCTGAAATTTTACGTGGATCCCAGAGTACTGATCCCGCGCTCTCCCATTGCAGAGCTGATCGAGCGGCGCTTTGAGCCATGGATTGAGGCGCGCCGCGTGCGTCGTATCGCGGACATAGGCACTGGCTCCGGCTGCATCGCGATCGCCTGTGCGCGAGCATTTCCCAAGGCGCTCGTGGATGCGGCGGATATCGATCCGGCGGCGCTCGCTGTGGCCGAACGCAATATCCGTGCACATCGCCTCAAGCGGCGCGTACGCCCTGTGCTTTCCGATCACTTCGCCGCTTTGCACGGCAGGGCTTACGATATTATCGTAAGTAATCCGCCCTACGTAGGGCGGCGGGAGCTGGCAGGGCTGCCGCCCGAATACCGCCATGAGCCGCGGCACGCACTGGCGGCCGGCCGCGCCGGACTCGATTCGGTGCGGGTTATTCTGGAGGAGGCGCCACGCTTTTTGAAAGCCGGTGGCATCCTGATCCTCGAGGTCGGCAACACCGAGCGGGCGGTGCGGCGGCAGTATCCGCACTGGCCCTTTACCTGGCTGCAGTTCGCGCGGGGCGGCGGCGGTGTGCTGATGCTCACGCGCGAGCAACTCGAGGCCGCGCGGAAACTACCGCGCACGCGCGCTTGATCGCAACGGACGCCGTGGCGTCACGGAAGGCTTTGGATGTCAGGCAATACGATCGGCAGACTCTTTAGCGTGACCAGTTTTGGTGAAAGCCATGGTCCGGCCCTTGGCTGCATCGTCGATGGTTGTCCGCCGGGACTGCTCTTGAGTGAATCTGACCTGCAGCGCGATGTCGATCGGCGCCGCACCGGGACCTCCCACTTTGTCAGCCAGCGGCGCGAGTCTGATGCCGTGCGAATTCTTTCAGGCGTCTTCGAAGGCGCCACGACCGGCACTCCCATCGGGTTGCTGGTGGAGAACTCTGATGCACGTTCTCGCGACTATGAGCCTTTGCGTGAGTGTTTCCGGCCGGGCCACGCTGATTACACCTATCAGCAAAAGTACGGGCGTCGCGATCACCGCGGTGGCGGACGCTCCTCAGCGCGCGAAACGGTCATGCGGGTCGCAGCCGGGGCGATCGCGCGCAAGTACCTGGCCGAGCGCCTGGGCATTGGCATCTATGGTTATCTGAGCCAGATCGGCGCATTGAAGCTCGAACCACTGAGCCCCGCAGCGGCTTACGAGAATCCCTTCTTCTGCCCCGATCCTGCGCGGCTGCCGGAGCTGGAGCAGCTGATTTGGGACCTGCGGCGCGCCGGTGACTCGATCGGCGCCCGCATCACGGTGTGCGCCACTGGGGTGCCCCCGGGGCTTGGCGAGCCGGTATTCGATCGCCTGGATGCGGACCTCGCCCATGCCATGATGGGCATTAACGCCGTCAAGGCGGTTGAGATCGGCGCCGGCACCGCAGCGGCGGCCCAGCGCGGTAGTGAACACCGTGATGAGCTGAGCCCCGGTGGCTTCCTCTCGAATCATGCCGGTGGCATTCTGGGCGGGATCTCCAGCGGGCAAACGATCGAGGTTCACGTCACTTTCAAGCCGACCTCGAGCATCCAGGTGCCTGGGCGGACTATTAATACTGTGGGCGCACCGGTGGACGTGATTACCACGGGTCGGCACGATCCGTGCGTGGGGCTGCGCGCCACGCCGATCGCCGAGGCAATGCTCGCCATCGTGCTAATGGATCATTACCTGCGCCATCGCGGGCAGAATGCAGATGTGGTGTCAGCGACACCGGTCATCACGCGCCGGTAGAGTGGCGCCGGCGCCTGCGGCCGAATTTATGTTTCAGAATGTGCCGGTCAAGGTGACGGGCCAGGAGTGAAGGGTCGGACATGGATAAGGCATGGAATGTAGCGGTTTTGGGCGCCACTGGCTTGGTCGGCGAGATGATGACGACGATCCTGGAGGAGCGGAAATTTCCGGTGAAGGAGTTCTTCCCGCTGGCCAGCAGTCGTTCGCTTGGCAAAAGCGTGCGCTTTCGGGGCCGCGAGCACAAAGTGCTCGATGTCGCGGAGTTCGATTTTTCGCGCGCGCAGATCGGGCTGTTTTCCGCTGGCGGGGAGGTCTCGGCGATCTACGCACCAAAAGCTGCCGCTGCCGGTTGCGTGGTAATCGACAATACCGCGCATTTTCGTTACGAAGCCGATATCCCGCTGGTCGTGCCCGAGGTTAATCCGGGCGAGATCGCCAAGCATCGTAACCGCGGGATCATTGCGAACCCGAACTGCTCCACGATCCAGATGGTGGTTGCCCTCAAGCCGATTTATGACGCGGTGGGGATCGAACGCATCAACGTGGCGACCTATCAGTCGGTCTCAGGCGCCGGCAAAGAGGCGGTCGATGAGCTGGCCGAGCAGACGGCGCTGCTGCTCAATGGCCGGCCGGTAGAGCCGAAGATCATAGCCCGACAAATCGCCTTCAACTGTGTGCCTCAGATCGATAAGTTCATGGACAACGGCTACACGAAGGAAGAGATGAAGATGCACTGGGAGACCCAGAAGATCTTCGGCGACAGCACGATTCGCGTGAATGCTACCGCGGTACGGGTACCGGTGTTTTATGGGCACTCGGAGGCCGTTCATATTGAGACCCGGCGCAAGATTTCAGCCGAAGAGGCCCGCGCGCTACTGACCAAGGCTCCTGGGGTGCAGGTCGTTGATGAGCGTAAACCGGGCGGTTATCCCACGGCGGTTACTGAAGGCGCGAACCACGACACGGTTTATGTCGGGCGTATTCGCGAGGATATGTCACACGAACGGGGCCTGGACCTGTGGATCGTGTCCGACAACATCCGGAAGGGTGCGGCGACCAACAGCGTGCAGATCGCCGAGATTTTGGTACGGGAGTATTATTAAGTTATATTGCCGGCCGTATACACGCGGGGCCGAGGAAAATGAGCTAAACCCCTGTTTTTTTTATGAATTAGGGGACCGCTGGGAGATCTAATGGTGTTGCGCAAGCTGGTTTGGGCTCTGGTGTGGGTCGGTTTGGTGCCCACAAGCGCCTTCGCGTTGGGGCTGGGGGACCTTCATTTGAAGTCCCAGCTGAACGCGCCTTTGGATGCAGAGATCGACCTCACCGGCGCAACTGCCGATGAACTGGTCGGATTGAAAGCCGTTGTCGCTGGGCGTGATGCCTTCGGCCGGTATGGCCTCGATTACCCGGATTTTGCAGCTTCTCTCACCATGGCGCCGGCCAAGTCGGCCGATGGGCACGATGTCATCCGCATCCGCTCCTCCGACATCATTAAGGAGCCATTTGCTGAACTGCTGATTGAGGTCAACTGGGCCCGCGGACATCTGGTGCGCGAATACACGCTCCTGTTCGATCCTCCCGTGTTCATGAACTCGGCTGCCGGCGCAGCACCAGCCGTTGCAGCGCCCAGCACCGCGCCGGCGATCCGCGCGGGCGCAGTTGATCGGACCAGCGCGGCGGCCAGCGGAGGCCCCAGTGCACCGGCGCCGACCCATAGTGAAGCTGCCGGTGCGGCGGCCGGGGGCACCTACACCGTCAAGCGCGGTGACAGCTTGTCGCTGATCGCCGCACATAATTACTCACCGGCTGACCGCGAGCGTGCGCTGGTGGCAATTTACCGCGGCAATGCCGACGCGTTCCTCGGTAACATGAATGCGCTGCGCGCCGGCGCGCAGTTGCAGCTGCCTGATGCCCAGGCGCTGGGCGCCATTGGTGCGACCGAGGCGAGCACCGAGGTCAGGCGCGAATACCACAGTTGGGCTGAGAGTCATCCGAGTGTTACCGGCACCGGCCAGCTACGCCTCGTGCCCCCGGCCCAGAGCGGGGCCCCCGAGACAGCGTCGGCGCCGGGCACTGGCAACGGTTCCGGCAGCGTGCAAAGCCAAGTAACCCAGCTGCAGGCAGAACTCACCGAATCCAAGCGTTTACTCGAGCTCAAGAACGCAGAGCTTGCTCGCCTGCAAGCGCAGCTCGCGGCCAACGGAGGCAAAAGCGCAGCGGTCACACCCGCGGCCCCGGTCACTGCGACGCCGGCACCTGCGGCCTCGACCACGCCGCC
>Ga0182030_10000590_pt1 | contig 69648 bp, 59 predicted proteins | sample 812S3MmetaG_FD_121299 | JGI IMG/M metagenome (GOLD analysis project Ga0182030, IMG submission 121299) | Permafrost microbial communities from Stordalen Mire, Sweden - 812S3M metaG (Illumina Assembly) | ecosystem: Environmental > Terrestrial > Soil > Wetlands > Permafrost | place: Sweden...
ATTAATCTTCCTTCTGACAATTACAGTTATTCAATCACAACTTTTTGCACAATCGACAGTTAAAGACAATCTCATTGGAAATTGGATGGGAAGTGTAAAAATGGGTGAAGATTCTCCAAGATTAGTTTTTGAAATTGTTAAAGACATAAACAATAGTTTGAAAGGAACAGTTGGGAGTCCTGATAAAGGAATAAAAGGCATTCCTGTAAATAATATTTTAACCGCTGGAGATTCTGTAATATTTGAGATTAATGCTGCTTCGGCTATTTTTAAAGGCTTATTATCTGTTGACTAAAAAAGTATTTCAGGTATATGGCAAGAAGAAGATTCAAAACAACTTATAACATTGAAATCTGTGGCTGCAGAAGAAATTGAAGTAAGCAAACCAAATAAAAATATTAAGTATAATCTGCAGTTTTCAAATGAATACTTTAATTTTTATTTGGAAGATAAGGACACAAGTGTGATTACCAATTTAGCAAAAACATTAAATGCAAATTATGTACAGCTAACAACAATCATGAAGGCAAAGTTTTCTGAAAAAATAGATGTCATAATTTATCCGGATATAAATTCATTTCACAAAGCAATCAATTTAGAAAGCGCTCCTGATTGGGTAGTTGGAGCAGCCGGAAAAAATGAACTTAAAATGGTTTCGCCAATAAACCCTGGTACAGTTCATAATTATGAATCGCTAATGAAAGCAATTGTTCACGAGTTATGCCATACTGTTGTAATTGACATGCGGGAGCAAGGTAGAGTTGGACTACCCAAATGGCTTGATGAAGGTTTTGCTTTTTATTATGCCAAACAATTAACAGAAAAAGACAAGGAAATGAGTTTTGCTAATCTTACTAAAACAAACGTTCCAACATGGGATACTTTAGATAAAGCCGGAACGTTAGAATTTGGCAACATAAACGGATATGTTTTTTCTGCTTCGATAGTTGAATTTTTAGTAAATAAATATGGCTATGAAAGTATAAGGAAATTGATATTAAATCCATCTGACTTTGTAAATATTTTTGGCATGACACAAACTAAATTAGAGAACGGGTGGATGAATAAGCTAATTAAAGCGAAATAAAAACGGCTACTAACAAAAGTATTTATGCAAGCAGGGCTGACAATACGCACTTCAGCATCAGTTCGCTATTCAGCTTTTGTTCCAGCAGATACAGTGCCGTTGTACTTTTATTCTTATTTTCATCTTTTGTATTTCAAATTGGCAGCAGTCCGGGTTGACATTACGCTAATGCCCTGCGTGCATAAATACCGAGCCGTTGTATGCCATAATAAAATTCTTTAAAATTGACACTGTTCGTTACTAACAACACTTTCATGGCATTTTTAAAAAACCATCCTATTTGCATCGTTATTTTTTTTCTGCGGCAACTGTTTTGGACAAGTAAAATCATTTGACATAGTTTATCATTTTAGCAAATGCGACAATTGTAAAATCAAATTCAATGACACAGCAAGAAAATTCGACTTTGACGAACAGTATCGCAATCTTAAAAACGCACTAGTCAATGTAGACCTAAGCAAAGCGATTGACAATAATGATTTGAGATTTGTCGCAATATATGGTGTTGGACTTTTATACCCTGGGTTAGAAACCGATAATAAATTTCTTTCAGAAAAATATAGAGCATACCGAGTAAAATATAAATTTAAAGTCATTGAAGGAACAAGCGATGTAGTATCACCCGGCAAACCACCGCTTCAAATTGTTGCATACGATTATGCAAAGAGATATAACACTTTGCTCATAAAGTACCTTAATGAAAGACCAACTAAGAAACAGATAACATGAAATCAAATACATGCAGGCAACATCAGGTTTGCCGCCATGCTGGCGGACTCAATAACAATCAGCCGCAAATATTAATGGGCTCCAGTTCCGGCGGACATTATTCTTTTGAACATTTGTATTAACTTCAGCATAAAATAAAACTGGGCTTCAGCATTCGGCGGAAATAAATGCCAGCACTGCGGCAAGCCTCGGTCGTTGGCAGAAATACTATTTCAGACAACCTTTCTAAATAAAGGATAGATATTTAATCTTCTCTAAAATGCATTACTGGTTTATTGTTCAAAATATTCATTGCATTAATACCAAATAAAATTGGTGCACGATTATCGGTGTTTTCCAGAACAATCACAACCTGTTGTTTTGATAAATTAATGAGCAGTATCGTTGAAATACCGGGACTTCCGCCTGTATGCGAAGCAATCTTCCCAACTGAACTATCAATATCAATGCCCCAACCTAATGCATTATATAGAGGTGCGTGTTCCAATTCTACAAACTCGCCATTGTTTAATTTGGCAGGCTTAAACATCTCTTCTTTTGTCGCGGCGGATAATAATTCATCCGTGTTCAAGGCTTCAACAAATTTCAGCAAATCATTTACAGAACTTACAATTAAGCCTGGCCCTGCAATAGTTTGAATCGGATCGTCAAGATTTGCTTTGAGCGTATCCGCTGACGTGATATCTCCCGAAACCATTCTGGAATTGACGTACTGTATTGTTTTGGATCTATCATCTATTCTTCGGCCTGTAATATCAACATAGGTATTAACAAGGCCGGCAGGTTTGCAAATTTTTTCTTCAATGTATTGTGAAAAGGGCTCTTGTGAAACAGTCTCAACAAGGAGTGCCAGTAAACCGAAACCAACACTGGAGTAGTGCCATTGAGTGCCAGCAGCAAACAATAACCCAGGCGTATTTTTTAAAGTAGGTATAATGTCGGTATACGATAAAGATTTACCCACAGGCGCTCCTATATAGTTGCGGAAAATTTCAAAGTCAGGCAGCCCTGATGTGTGTGTTAATAGCTGCCTGATGGTAATTTTCCTGAATGGAAACTCTGGCAGGTACTTTATTAACGGATCATCTAAATTTAGTTTACCTTTTTCTTTTAACTGCATCACTGCAATTGCCGTGAACACCTTTGATAAAGAAGCAAGGCTGAAATTAGTAGTTGGACCGTTTAATATCTTCTTATCGATATTTGCGTAGCCTTTCGAGTTTTGATAAATAATTTTCCCCTTTTCAGTAACCACCACCGATCCGCTAAAGTGCATATTGCTGTTGTTAGTTACTGCATTAAATAAGCTATCTATTCTTTTCGAAATGCCCTGCGCATTTAGCTGGCCAGAAAATATTACTGCCATGCAGCATAATAAATTCACAAATCTTTTTACCATACACGATTATTTACGAATTTTTTCGTTTTATTTTTACGAGTGCAATTTAATAGCTTAACCCATATTTCATTTGTAAAAAACGGACATTATGTTTTTCACTAAAACAGAGCCGGAATATTTAAAGAAAGAAATCAAATTTTTTTACTCGATAAAGATGAATAATGTACCGGATGATTTCACTTCACATCGCCGCCTGCCTGACGGCACTTTGGATATAGTGCTCAATCTTAAGAAACCAATTTATATTTCAAAAGACAGAAACCGTTTTGAGCAGATGCCGCCAGTTGCGCTCACAGGCCTTTACACAGACAAATGTTTTTTAAAATATGAAGAAACAATACATGTTGTTTGCGCCGTTTTGCAGCCAGGCTATGCCCATTTGTTCATCAATGATACATTAGAACATCATAAAGCCGCCACCAACAATGCAGAACAGGTTTTTGGGAGCAGTATACAGGCACTCCGGGAGCGGATGCATACTATTGATGAAGAAAAAGAGAAGCACCAGTTATTTGAAAAATTTCTTCTGTCTCATATCCGGATATCCAGAAACGGTTATTCTATGAATAATATCGAAAACGCTATAGTAACAATTCATGAATGCAGTGGCGCAGTTTCTATAAATAATTTATGCAAGAAACATTTTATAAGTGAAAGAAACTTTCGCAGGAAGTTTATTGAATATGTAGGAATATCCCCAAAAAAATATGCAGCGATTATAAGAATGAAATCTTTTTGTTCATTGCATCACTACGGAATGAATTATAATCATTGTGTAAACAAACTGGAATTTACAGATCAATCTCATTTGCACAAAGAATTTATTAAAATTGCGGGTATAAACCCAGATAATTTTTTTCGCCAAACGAATGTGATCAGTGAAAAATTTCTTCAGCTTGTTTAATATAAAGGTTTTATAAACAAATCTAAATTATATAAAGTGCTTCTGCCAATAAAAGCATTTGCAAAAGCAGGGCTGGACGAGGTAACATCAGCTATGTGCAAGCAGCTGCAGCAATTCCAGCTTGACGTTCAATTTTCAGCTTTAGTTCATAACTTCAACCGCATATTTTCAAATGAGCATTTGTACCGGGCTGGACAATCAATGAATTCCCTGCCTTCGCAAATACTCGAACGTCAGACTGTGAAAAAACTTTTCTTTCCCAATAAATAATCCTATAAAACTTTGTGCAGTTGATTTAGCGAGCCATTGTCACAAGCTTTAAAAAATAAGACGGCGTAGGCAATACAAATTGCGTGGCTCATTTTGGGTGTAAATTCCTTTGGTAACCGCGTTCCTTAAAGCGCAAACTATCTTATCGTAGCTTGGTTGCCAACTTTGAATGGCTTGGATCATTTTTTCAAAGCCAAGGATGTTTTTGGCACGCATGAAGTTGTAACAAAACATGATCAAGCTCATTTCGCCATTTACTTTTTGTAACCCTTTCAATAAAGTGTGGGTGTAGCCCCAGTGCCGTTTGATGCTGCCAAAGGGATGCTCACAGATTGATTGCCTTCGTTTATAGTACTGTGGGTTTTGTTTGATGTTTTTATCGTTGACATCTACCGCATCTTGAAACTCGCTCCGCTGTACAATGCGCTTGGGAAGTTTGGTGCACTGGTTTTTTAAGGGGCAAGCTTTGCAAGCATCGGTGCGGTAAGTTTTAAAACGGTAACTGGTCTCGCCCGCTTCGCCTTTTTTATTGTGCCATGTGCCCAATGATGTTAGTATAGCGCCAGCTAGGCAAGCATAAGCATCGTTTGCATTATTGTAAACAAAGCTTTCTGCCAGGGATTCGTTAGCGATATGTTTCACACTGGGCTGTTCTTTGTAAGCAACGTGAGCGATCATGTTATCCTTCTGGCATTGTGACAGCTCTGCCCCGGTATGGCAGCCTTTATCAGCAAGCGCCATCGATTCTTTTTCTTTTGGCAATTGCAAATTGTCTTTGGCTTGTGCAGCTGCATTATGCAATGCCTTGCCATCGTTGATATTAGTGGCTTGGGCATGCACGATCAGGTTATGCTTGTCGTCTACCGCATTTTGCACATTGTAAGCTGCTTCTACGATGCTTTTGGTAATGAGGATGCTGCGGCTATCGGTATCGGTGGCGCTTATCTGTTTATCCGTTGTCGCATCTAATTGTTGTTGAAGGGCATCGTATTTGATGCTGCGCTCTTTTAGCTTTTGCAAGCCTTCCTTTATCTTTTCTTTTTTTATTGCCAGCTCATCACAGTTGTTTTCTTCTTTATCGAGCTCATTGAGCTGTTGTAAATATTTTGTTGTTTTATCTTCAATAAACTGACGGTGCTTGTCTATCTTTTTTTGGTTGTAATTATTTTTTTTGCTGTTCACTGCTTTGAGCTTGCTGCCATCTATACCGATGGTGGTTTTGCCAAGCAAGCCGGCATCGATTAAAAATTGGACATACAACCTGAACATGCCCTGCAATGGCTGTGCATGCCCTTTTCTAAAATCTGCAATGGTGTGGTAATTAGGGCTCAGGTTTTGCAGCAGCCATTGCAGCTCAATATTGCGGCTGCACTCTTTTTCTAACTTACGGCTGCTGCGGATCTTATTTAAGCAGCCATACAAATACAATTTTAAAAGCACCTGTGGCGCAAACGGTGGGCGGCCTTCGCTGCTGTGAACAGTCTTAGCAAATCCTAGCTTTAGCAAATCAAGTTTATCTACAAAACAATCGATAAGCCTTACCGGGTTATCAGCGCTCACCTGGTTTTCAAGAGTGCTGAAATAAGTTTGATGTCGGCTGTTGCCTTGTATGTGGTGCATGCTTTATAACAGCAAATATTATACGGCTTTTGCTTAACTAACATAATGTGTATATTTGATGTGCAGCGAAAGTTTTTTCACAAACTCCCGTTGGGCGCAAGCAGATGGCAGAGTTTCCTCGTTTTCCTTCGTTTAGACTTTTACTCCAGAGTTTGAAATATTGTACAATATTTAGTACATTTGCATGTACAAAAAAAACGTTATGCAAGCAGTATCAATAACACAACTAAGAAGTAATATAAAAAAATATCTGGACGACGTTTCAAAATCCTCAGATGTGATTGTTGTCTCAAGGGCTTCAGAGGACGAGGCTGTTGTAATCTTGTCCATGAAAGAATATAACTCCCTAAGCGAGACAGGACATTTGCTCTCTACATCTATGAACAGGCAGAGGCTCCATGACTCGATAGACCAATTGAAAAAAGGTAAGACCCGTAAATTCAAGATGTAAAATTGCAACATGAATTTTGAGTTTACAGAAAACGGTTGGGAGGACTTTGAACATTGGATAGAAACAGATAACGCCATTGTTGAAAAAATCAAAGACCTCTTGTCAGAAATCAAAAAGACCCCATTTCAGGGGACGGGAAAACCAGAGCCTCTCAGGTACGACCTGAAAGGCTTTTGGTCAAGACGAATCACGGGAGAGCATCGGCTTGTTTACAAGGTGGAGGGCAAAAAAGGCGTAGACCAAAAATGTTATATAATTCAATGCCGCTTTCATTACGATTAGTGCCTGCGCCCAACATGGGGTGACCGATGCACAACTACCTCTGGGAAAAAATTAATAATTGGATCATCGTTAAAAAATCGGTGATGTTTTTTGTAGCTGCCGATTTCGGTTTTTGATTTTATGGGCAAGGGTGGAAGCTCCGTGTATGCAAAAAAGAAAAAGCAAAGTTTTCAAAGGCATTTTTAATCTCTTTCATTTTCGCCATTGCCATTGCTTTTGTTTTTCTGCTCTGCCACTTCAATAATTTTTTCAGGTTGTATGCCACCGCGCTCATGATGATACATTTGTTTGCCTGTTTTATCCCTCTTGTGCTCACTCTGCGCATGGCAAGATAGTTCACCAGCGTCCCTAACACCGGCTCTACTGTTGAGCTTCTTAGCCGCTTCACCTTTTCACGATCCGCCTCCTGCAGCCGTGCATGCATGCGATCATAAAATGGCTTATCGATGGAATCATCTATCTTTTTATGATCGCTTTTACCGATGCACATGCTGCGCAGCGGGCAGTGGCCGCAATATTTTGCGCTGCTGCGGTATACTTTCATTTTGTACCCAAGCGAAGTAGCGGTGATCTTTTTAAATGGCAGGTATTTTCCCTGCGGGCAGACATAACGGTCGTTTTCTTTATCATAGCTGAACCCTTCTCTTGATGGCTTGCACTGGCCAAAGCTGGGTATGTAGCCGGTGATGTGGTTTTGTTCCAGTGCTCTTAATGCTTCCCCGCTGCTGTAACCGGCATCGGCATATACTTCTTCTACCTGCAACCCTTCCCGCTTCAGGTTATCGATCGTGTTCGCTAACAGGGATGGCAGGCACTGGCTGTCTTTTTTATCGGCATGGTCAGCCTGTGCCTGCGTGATGACATGGTGCGCTGTGTCCACGCTTGCCTGTGCCAGATAGTTCAGTTGCCGCGGCTTGCCGGGCTTTACGCTTACCCTTGCATCGGGATCGGTGGCGCTGTAATGGGTATGGTTGCTCACGAACTTCGCACGCTCCTGGCGTTGCGCGCTCCCTTTGGGCATTCCTTTATATGCTTTAGCTTTCCATTGGTGGTGCGATCGCACGGCCTTGCCCCTTGCTGCGCTCACTGTTTTATTTTTATCATTGTTGCCGCCATTATCATCATCTTCTTTCAGTTCGTTGGCATACGCTGTTGCATCGTCCAGGATTTCTTTTTCTATCAATGAGCCCATCGAGGCATTGGCTTTCACTGCTACGCTGTCCATTGCCTGGCGGCGGCCTGCTACCATGCCTTTATCTATGCACTGCTTTAATACATCCCTGAACAATTGTTTGAATAGTTCTTCCCCGTACAGTTGCCTTGTCCTGCTGAGCGTGCTGTGCCAGGGCAAAGGCTCATCGATATCGTACCCGATAAAGAACAGCATGTCCAATCGCATGCTGGCAGCATTGATGGTCCTCCTGTCGCTGCCGAGGTTCTCCAGATAGCCGATCAGCATCAGCTTAAAGAAAACAACCGGGTCGATGCTCTGCTGGCCTTCTGTGCCATAATATTTCTTTGTCTCTTTGTAAAGCCAGTGAAGGCTCAATGTCTCTTTTAAGCGCCGGTAGAAGTTCTCGGGCGGCACACGGTCGCTGAGCTGGAAAGAAGCGAACAGCTTTTCTGTGTATTGTTTTTTGCCTTGCATGATCTTTACGCATCAAAAACTGTTCAGCTTTTTGATCCGTTCACATACTGTGAGTATCTTAGTTGTGCAACAAGCACATGGGGCTTGGCGTTATGTCGGCGGAATACATAACCCAGCTTCAACTATCCAGCAGCATTGGTGTCGGGGGACGGATTGGCCCGAGCAGTAAATTATATTTTCAACTTATGTAACTTTACCCAACACCGGTCTCGGCGGCGATTTTCAAATGCCGCCACAACAAGCCAAGCCCTGGCCGTTAGGCACCATTTTTTTATGGCCCCCTACTTCTTCAAAAAATGATTATCTTTAAGACAAATTCAAGATCATGTCAAAAGACGAGATCAAGCATGAAATAAATAAAGCCCTCGACCATTTATCTGACAAGGAGCTTAAAGAACTTCTCTCATTCCTTAAGAACAAAGAGAACGAGCGACCTATTTCCATAGTGAACAAGACAGCCGTTGAAAAAATCCTAACTGAGGACAAAACCCTTCTCCAGAAACTTGCACAATGATATCAGTCGCTGAGGTTGAACAATTACATAAGTTGCTTATTGATAATTTTGGAGGTTCCCATGGTATACGGGACAGGCAGGCTCTTGATTCAGCTTTATCAAGACCTTTCCAAACATTTGACGGTAACGATCTCTATCCTTCTGCGATCGAAAAAGCTGCATCTTTGGTTGAAAGCATCCTTATAAATCACCCATTTATTGACGGCAACAAAAGGACAGGGTACGCTTTATTGCGGCTGTATCTTCTTTATAATGACCTAGACATTATCGCATCTCCTGACAATAAATATGAGTTCGTAATTAATATCGCATCAGGAACACTTAAGTACGACGGCATTGTTTCTTGGCTGTCTTCCAACACGACAGAAAAAAACGGTGCCTAACATAAGGCTTGGCAAAATGCGGACGGATAATGTCCTTCAACATTTGGTTCATTGCTCCAGCATTTGTTCCGGCAGAACTCTATTGAGCGAAATATCTTAACTTGGACTATAAATAAAAATTGGCAGCGGTAGCCGGGCGGAATGCTATTTCCCGCAATTCGCCAAGCCTTGAACGTTGTGTGCTATTTGGTAATGAAATCCTAAAATGAAAAACATAATAATATTATTATTTGGACTATCAGCTTTTATGCTTTCATTTCAAAAGCAAGACAATATCGGCAAAGCTATTTTTGAAAACAATTGCAAGTCTTGTCATTTACCAAATAAAGCGACAGAAATAGCCCCTTCATTTCAGGATATCCGTAAAGACTATGGCTTAAAATGGACATTGAGTTTTCTCAAGGACAGCCGAAAGCTAATGGATAAAAAAGATATTAAGGCTTTATACAGCTATTACTTGTTTCAGAGAGTTGAACATATACGTTTCCCCGTATTAGAGCCGAAATATGTTATTAAAGTGCTTGATTATGTAGACGGCTTTAAAATTGACACATCGCAATTTAAACATCGGTTGACAAGCAGCCTATTAAAGAAAAGATTTGTGGAATACCAACTGATTAATGACACTCTTCTCAAAAATTCAAATATTGCTAATATAGATACGACAAATTTTATTGTCAATGATTCTCTTAAGTCAGAGATTGGGACTCGAAAGAAAAGATATATTCCTAAAAAGAAGGAGGATTAGGCAGAGGAATGGCACACAGATGCTTTATTATTATGTAATATCCGAGTTGACAAGTGAATAATTAGTACGAATGCGACTTATATTAACCACATTAATCATTGCATTTTTTTACGCATTGATAGGGGCAATTATCTCAACGTCTAATGCGACATTTGGCGATATATTTTACATCTTTATCATGGCTTTTGGTTACATTTTAATTCCTCTTATTGTATGCGTCTTTATTTTCAATCTTTTGCTTTATGTATATAAAAAGACAAAACGACAGGCAGCATTGATAATTCAAATTTTGACCTTGCTTTTGTTTTTTTATCTCATTCTACTATTGATTTCTCTGCCTGGATTCATTAGATATCGAGGGAATTCAAGCTATATTGATTACAATTCTTTTGCAGCATATTTCAAAGCAAACTTCTTCGAAGGGATTATTAATGTGACAATATTTTCTATTACAATTCCATTGATATACAAATTTTTAAAGAAGAGAAAAGTTAAGCTTAATAATTAAAAATAGCTTCAGTCTGATACAAACAGCACACAACATGAGGCTTGCCGCTATGCTGGCAGACGGTACAGTAATCAGCATTTTAACAACATTCTGCTAATATCCGGCGTAATTCTTTTGATCATTTGTGGTTAACTTCAACATCAGCAATTTTATTCGGCTGCAGTTGTCGGCTGATGGATATAAAACCCCAGCACAGCAGCAATTCGTTGACGTTAGGCGTAATTTTTTGACGACACAATTAACTTTAATTTGGACATTTTAGACTACGATAATTTCGCTGAAACCTGCCTTGAAGAATTAAAAATTTTGCAGGACAAATTTAAAGACAAATACGATGTTGATTGGTACGACAACTGGTTTTATAATCAATCAACAGGGCTTTTGACTTTTTCAACAGGCGACCAAGAACTAAATTTCAAATATTTTGACGTAGGCAGTTTCTCAGAAAAATCAAACACATGGAAATGGTCGTGGGACAATGACTCCACTCTTGACAATGTAAAAGAAAAGGTGAACATCGTTAAGGAATTTGGGCAAACGTCAAATTTTTCAAAACTTACAAATGGCTATTTTGCCAGCAACGAATTCGAAGCTTGGGAATTTGTCGCTATTGCGGCAAAGCTTACAAACGGAATTGGTGTTTACAGACCTGTTAGTGACAGACAGCTTAAACTGTTCTTTGTAGTAACTGAATTTGTTGACAACGAAACAGCTAAAAACATTAAAGACAAATATGTTGAATGCGGTTCGCATAACTATCGGAGAAGAGCATTTGTTTGCAAACATCTTAACCATAAAACTAAGGTTGGTTTTGAAGAAGCCTTTGAAACATTTGAGGACATGGAACTTTTGGAGGACGATGACTTTCAGGCATGGTGCGATGAATGTGAAGTTGTAAGACGAACAGAAGATGGATGGAATGACAAGTCAATGGAATTTGCAGACATAAAAGTTGTTTGTGAAAAATGTTATTTTGAAATAAAAGAACTTAATCTCGGACACAGATAAAACTACGCCCAACATTGAGAAATTTAATTTATGGTTTGGGTTTGATATTTTGTTTGTCATGCAATCAGCACGACACCCAAAACCGTATCTCAAAAAAAACAACCAGTTTACTGGATACTTCCATTGCAATAAAAGAGACAGGCTCAAGTCAAAATTTGACACAACCCCAAAAGCTTAATTATGACAATTGGGACTTATTCTGGAAAAACTTTACGACTGCAACTAAAAAAAAGGATACTGCGACAATCATAGAATTAACTAATTTTCCTTTCTTCCAAAATTCTTATCCAACTTATCAGAATGAATTTCATGAATTATGGGTTTCACAATCGTTTGACCTAAGAAATACAGATACGACAGTTGCATCAACTGATATTGTTCTTCAAATGCAAAAACCCGACAAAGAAGAGTTGCCCAAATTTGACTCAGTTCGCTACACTTCTAAAAATGGAAAAGACTTTTACTTCGCAAAAATAAATGGCTATTACAGATTGGTAGAAGTAATAACTCCTGGATAAAACTACCGCCAACATGGAGACTTGCTGCTATGCTGGCAGACGAATAAATCCTCATCTTTTTGTTCGCTATCAGCTTCGGTTTCGGACGGAACACAGAATGCCAGCACTGCGGCAAGCCTTGGTCGTTAGCGGAAATAGCCATTCGGGAATTTCCCTATCTTTGAAGCATGACAGAATTAACTTCCATAAAGCAAATCTTATCTCAACTCAAACCCGAGTTGAAACAGAAGTATTTTGTCAATTCACTAGGCCTATTTGGATCGATTGTCAGAGATGACTTTACTGACAAAAGTGACGTAGACATAATTGTTGACTTCAGTAAACCAATAGGGATTGAATTCATAGACCTTGCGGATTACATCGAAAGCAAACTCAGCAAAAAAATCGATTTGGTTTCAAGAAATGGTGTTAAGGCAAAATATTTTCATCAAATCGAATCTGAAATTATTTATGTCTAAACGAAAGCCGTCTCTTCTTGTGGACGATATAATCGACAGTGCTAATAAAATTTTAGAGTACACTCATAATCTTTCATTTGAAGAATTTACTAAAGATGGCAAAACGATAGATGCAGTCATTCGAAATTTTGAAATAATTGGCGAAGCAGCAAATAGATTACTTGAGGATTTCAAGGACAGACATCCAAATATAGACTGGCATCGCATTCGTGGGCTTAGAAACCGAATCTTACACGATTATTTTGGTATTGACTATTCTATAGTTTGGAAAATCAAAGAATCGTTTCTTCCAAATCTTATCATAACACTAAAATCACTCTAGGCTACTTCCGCTAACATGCGGCTCCTAAATTTATCAAAATGCTCTTTGCAGGGCGTCGTAAAAACTGGTGGTGTTAAAACCCCGAGCGTAATTCTGGTTGAAATATTCACTTCATTAAATTGAAGAATTGATAAATTCAGTGGTGGAGCTTCGGCTATCCCGTTCAGAATAATTTTTAAAATTGCCCGATATTTCCTTAGCGCATTTTATTTTTAAAATCGCATACTTTGATCTATAAAAGTTTAGCGAAACTTTGTTCCTTTATTACGATAGATTTGTAACCTCCCGTTTAAAACGGTTTCAAACGTTAGTCAGAATACAGACACACCATAATTATCTTAAACTTAAAAAATAATCATGCAATCAACAGGAAGCCTCATTAATGACATTTTAATTTTTGCGGTTTTTATTTACCTGACACTTCTTGTTAGTGGAAAAGTAAAACTTCGGCAGGACAGACAAGAAAAATTTGATGAACTAATGAGCCGTAGAGGTACACTTTTGAAAATTCTTGCTTATGCCGGGGCTGTATTATTTGCAATACTTATCCTTATCACCCTATTTGATTTTAAGGCTCGCAGACAAAATCGCTTTTCAAACGTTCGCCAAGTTCAGCGTCAATGGACAAAAGCTGATAACGACGGAATTCTTTTGAGCTTTTCATCTTCGCAGGGTCGTACGCATGATGGAATTAAAAATAGCAGCCGCCAACGCGAAGACCCGCAGAGCAGGATTTTACATCGGCTTCAACAAGCGGATTGCGGTATGCAACAAGATAGAGCTTCTGTATAGTTAATTTTTGCATTAGTAACATACAGCACGATCCACTCTTGAAAAATTTGCATACATTTATAATCAATCCTAAGTTTCGCAAAATGAAAATTCAATCGTTAATAGTCATAGCTGCGATTATTTCTATTGCATTTTGCGATTGCAGCAAAAGTGGTTCTGCGTCAAATAATAATGCCAACAATACTGTCAGGGATACACTGCTCGGATCAATATCTGCCTTTATTGATAATAAGTTAGTTCAATTTGATGCCTATGCCGTTGCAGAAGCTGATTTTTTATCAAATGGAAATACCGTCACCATACGAGGGGAAGAGTCAACTACACCGTATTCTCAGATATCATTTACACTTTCTCTCGCTGGCCCTATTAACAACGGAACTTATGGCAGCACTACCACACCAATAGGATATTTAAATTTTATTTATGTCACACCCCAAAACGGCACCAGCACGCTTGGCAGCTATACCAACACTGACTATGCTGGCTCAAGCATTACGATTAACTCTATTGTCAGCGTAACCGACACGGTTGCTACAGGTAGTTTTACAGGCGGCGTGGTAACAGGCACCTCAACCAACCCTGTCAGCCATAACATCACGGATGGGAAATTTAATGTGCCGGTAACATTTTAGTTACTGCGATGGTGCGTAGCAAAGCAAGCTGTGTTGGTTTTATATTTCAGCAATGTCTTCCGCATTATGTATTTAAAATAGCCGGGATTATTGCGGGGCATCATGTGCAATCAAATGTTTTGCTAATTTCAATAATTGATTTGTCTACAAAGTCCGCTGCGCCGGAGTACCGGCATCAAGGCAAACATCACCACAAAAAAAATGAAAAGAATATTTATCGTTTTCATCCTGGCTTTTTCTGCGACATTGATTTTTGGACAAACAAATAAGCCAAAACAAACTGATCATACCAAACCGTTTATACTTGGTGTAATTGACGAAATTCAATCGCGGGAATTAAACGAAAAAAGGATATTGAATATTTATTTACCCGAAGGGTATAATCCGAAAGACACAACAAAGTATGCGGTTATTTATTTGCTTGATGGTTCGGCAAACGAAGATTTTATTCATATTGCCGGGCTTGTTCAATTCAACAGTTTTGAATGGGTAAACCAAGTTCCAAAGTCAATCGTTGTCGGTATTGCAACCGTTGACAGAAAAAGAGATTTTACATTTCCAACAACTATTGAAGCGGACAAAAAAGCATATCCGACAACAGGGTATTCAGAGAAGTTTATTGCCTTTATTGAAAAAGAATTGCAACCATTTATTGAAACCAACTACAAGACAAATACAAGCAAAACGATCATCGGACAATCATTAGGCGGCCTTGTAGCTACTGAAATCTTATTTAAAAAACCAGCACTTTTTAATAAGTACATCATCGTAAGCCCAAGTTTGTGGTGGGATAATGGCTCATTGCTGAATCAACCCGTTTCAGATTTTGAGAATACGGACATTTATATAGGCGTTGGAAAAGAAGGTTTGACGCCCTCAGCAATTCCCCGTGTAATGGAAGTTGATGCCAATTTACTCGCAGAAAAAATTAAAAGCAAAAAAAACAAAAATATAAAAGTATATTTTGACTATTTGCCACAAGAAAACCACGCTACAATAATGCACCAGGCTGTTTCTAATGCATTCAGGCTTTTGTATCCGGCAATTTCAAAAGAATGATAAAACTGAATAAAACAACAAACAGCAGAGACCAACGCGGCATCTCCGGAATTTTGAGGCAAGCAACAAATGTGCGAGCGAAGCTTAATTATCAGGTCCGTCTTCATCTTTATTTGTCCGCCATCTTTAGTTTCATCCAAACTGCTATAGTGCCACCGGTTTGCCCAGCATCTGCAAACGGCACTATGACCAATGGATCGTGTGAAAGGTTTTTATTTTTGTCGAACACATTCACGGTATAAGCCTGTTTGCCGATCCAGTGTTGCGGCAGGGCACCAACATTTGTTTTTCCTTCGGGGCTTTCGGCAAATAAATTTTCTTCTGTCTTCATTACTGAATCTTTATCTCCTTTGCTATTTAGCGCATCATCAAATGCCAGCACCTGTGGCCCGCGTTGAAAAGCAATCAGCCCCGGATAACTTTTTCCACCATTGATCACGCGTATGGGCATGCTAAATGATATTTTTATTTTATCACCCGATTTCCATAAGCGTTGTATGATTAAATATTGATTTGCTGTTCCTTTATATTCTTTGTCGCCCACTTTTGCAACGAAACCATTGCACCATGAAGGGACTCTCAATGAAATCGGGAAGGAAGCATTTTCTGAAGTGTTGATGGTTATGACCGCATCCCCATTGTCAGGAAACTTGCTTTCTATTTGAAATGATATGCTGACGGTCTTTTTATCAGCGGTGCTTATCTGATCTTTATAAGATGCAGGCTCGTAAAACATCAACGTCGGGGTATTATTCACATTGCCAAACGTAAAGAAAGGTATCATAGCAATGCCACGCGGCACGCTGGAGGTGCAGCACGTGATATCGCAACTGTAAGGCTTCTTGTCAATCAGCGGAGTGTAATAGCTCACGCATCCCGTCTCCGGATTTTCGGCGCCCAGCAAATGATTGTAAATGGATTTTTCAAGTTGTTCCACATATTTCAGATCGCCGGTTATTGCCAAAAGGCTTTGGTTTAACTGTATCCAGGTGGTCGTCACACATCCTTCTCCAATATTATCGCCTGATGTGGCAGGCAATGTTTCATCATCCTGAAAGATTTCAAAAGAACTGGCACTACCTGTTATGTAAAGCCTTTTGCTCACGATATCATTCCACGCAATCAAAACAGGTTTTAGAAATTGCTTATCTCCGGTGACCCGGTATAATTTTGTTAAGCCAACAAGATTTGAAAGCATTTCGTATGCCTTGCCATTTGCCACTTTATTTACTTTGCCAATGGTCATCAATGAGCTCATGATCTTTGGCCCGTCTTTTTGCTCCCATGAACCAGTGAGGTAATAGCAGAAATCCAGGTACTTCTTCTCTCCAGTGTATCTGTACAATTCCACCATCGGGTCAAGGACACTGGTTGCGGCCATGCCAAGATGTTCGCCCGCTGAAATAATATCGAGCTGCCCGGGTTGGTTGCCAAATGTTTTGCATAAAAGGTCGCCGATTCTTTTGCAGGTTTCCAATGCAGGCTGGTAGCCTGTGGCAGCATAGTAAGCAAGCAGGCCATACAGATTGTATTTATGCGACCATACATCCCAGCTTGTCCAGTAATTGTCTGGTGTGTAGGTGCCCAGATAGCCATCTTTCAGTTGCGAGTTGATCAATTCATACATCATGCGGTCCATCTGCTTCTTAAGCCTTTCATCATGCGTGTTTTTCCAGGCATTGCATGCTGTTTCCAGGTATTTGCCCACATGCTCTCCTATCCAAGGATGATTGCCGGGTCTTTGCAGATAGCCATTGATGAGGCCATCCTCATCCACTTTCAAAAGCCGTTCTTCCAGATTCCGTTTTAGCCGCTGCCCGAGATAACCCTGCAGTTGCAGATCCTGCAGCGGAATGGAAGCAAACACATCGGGGATTTTATTTTTTATTACAGGAGCTGCTTCGCCCGAAACTTTTATTTCAACAGATCTGTCCGCTAAATAGACTTGTGCATCTTCTATAGTGGCAGGGCTATTGCCTGTTGAAACCAAAAAACCTGTTTTGAAAATCTTCTCTTCCTTTGGCTGAAAATTTGAAAAGTTGATTTCCTTCACTGAATCCTCGCCTGGCTGAAACCGGATGGATTTTGTTTCGGAAAACAATTCCTTATTATTTTTATCTGCAATCCAATATTTCACAGAACCGCTAAAAGCACAATTGGTTCGATCAACAAAGCGAAGCGTGGATGCGAAAGCACTATTGCCTGTTGCTTTGATGGTTTGTTTAACTGCAATAAAATCTGTCCACTCAACGGGGCCATAATGATAAGGCCCTTCATACATACCGATGCCTTCGTTGTCCATGCTAAAAACCCGCACTGCGATCACATTATCTTTATCCCACTGGATTTCATTTGCAGGAATCAGATAAGTGCGTTCCGTATCCCACTTGGTTTCATATTTTGGTGGCAAAGAACCTGTTTGCCCTATGAGGTTTCCATTGAAAAAAGTCTGGTCAACGTCATCAATTTTGCCCAGGCTCAATTTGATGCCATTTCCTTTTTCAGCAGCGCTTTTCATTGATGAGGGGAAATGGATGCTGATCCTGTACCATACGTACACATTGTCTTTGATAGCCGTTGTTGAAAAGATTTTACCTACTTGCTTTGTTTCCCAATCTGCATCATTAAATGATGGCTTTGCCCAATCAAGATTGTCGCCAAGATTGAATTTCCATTCCTTGGGGAGAGGAACGGGCTGTGCATGTGCATTAAGCGCAGCCATGAACAGGAACAATAAACAATACGAAATATTTCTAATGATTTTTTCAGATTGCATGGAGCTTGTTGATTGAAAGTGAATGACACAAAACTAACTATACTTTTATAGAATTTTAGCTAAAATAATCAGGTGCTGCTGCAAGCCTGCCTTTATTTTGCCCAATTCCGATATTAGTCATACCAGTGACTGATTTGGGTCATTATTTTCACTTGCGCATCAGTCTACATTCGTGTAATAAATCTCTTATCAATTTAATATTCGCTTTATGCAAACGTCCACCAAACCAAAATCGGAGCCGACAATCACGAAAGACAACAAGTCTCTTGCTATCATGGATGGCAATGAAGCGGCTGCATATATTGCATATAAGACCAGTGAAGTTTGTGCTATATACCCCATTACTCCTTCATCTGCGATGGGAGAATGGGCAGATGAATGGAGCGCAAAGGACATGAAAAATATTTTCGGGCAGGTGCCGCGTGTTATGGAAATGCAAAGTGAGGCAGGCGCAGCAGGAGCTATCCATGGCGCGTTGCAGGGCGGTGCCTTGGCTTCTACATTTACGGCATCACAGGGTTTGTTGCTCATGATCCCCAACATGTACAAAATTGCCGGTGAGCTTACGCCCACTGTTTTCCATATTGCGGCAAGAACGATTGCCACGCATGCATTGTCCATTTTCGGCGATCACAGCGATGTGATGGCAGTCAGAGCCACGGGCTTTTCTATGCTGTTCGGCAACACGGCGCAGGAAGCAATGGATATGGCATTGATTGCACAGGCTGCCACATTGAAGGCAAGAGTCCCTTTCCTGAATATTTTCGATGGGTTCAGGACCTCACATGAATTATCGCAGGTAAATATTATTCCGGACGATGTGATCGAAGCGATGATTGATATGGCGGATGTGAACAAGCATCGCGACAGGGCATTATCTCCTGATAATCCTTTCATTCGCGGCACGGCGCAGAATCCGGATGTGTTTTTCCAAAATCGCGAAGCAGCGAATTCATATTATTCTAAAGTGCCCGGCATTGTGGAAGAAATGATGGACAAGTTTGCCACGCTGACCGGAAGAAAATATAAGCTGTTCGATTATTACGGTGATGAGCAACCGGATCGCATCATTGTCATTATGGGTTCCGGTGGATGCGCCGTGCAGGAAATCATTGACTACCTGAATTCGAAAGGGGAAAAAGTGGGGATGATCAATGTGCGCTTGTTCCGCCCATTCTCCATTACCGACTTTATTAAGGCAATACCAAAATCAGTAAAGAGCATAGCCGTGCTTGACCGTTGCAAAGAGCCAACGAGTATGGCAGAGCCATTATTTATGGATGTAGTCAATGCTTTGAATGAATCGCAGGAAAATCATCATGCGCATGTCATCGGCGGCCGTTATGGATTATCATCCAAAGAATTTACTCCTGCGATGGTGATGGGTGTTTTCAATGAATTGAAATCGGAGCATCCTAAAACGCATTTCACCGTTGGCATTGATGATGACGTGACACATTTGAGCCTGACTTATGATAAGAAATTCAATCTGGATGCGCAGCATAAATTCCGTGGATTGTTTTTTGGATTGGGGGCAGATGGCACCGTGAGCGCCAATAAAAATTCTATCAAAATAATCGGTGACAAAACAGATTATTTTGTGCAGGGATATTTTGTGTACGATTCAAAAAAATCGGGGTCACTCACTGCATCCCATTTGCGTTTCGGAGAAAAGCCAATCCGCTCCACTTATTTAGTTCAGTCCGCAAACTTTATCGCCTGTCATCATTTTAATTATCTCACCAAATATGATATTTTAAAAGATGCAGAACACGGTGCTGTATTTTTATTGAATGCTCCTTATGAGAAAGATAAAGTATGGGGCATGTTGCCAAAAAAAATACAGGAAGAGATCATTGAAAAGCAATTGAAATTTTATGTGATCAATGCATATACCGTTGCGAAAGAAGCAGGTATGGGCAATCGCATCAACACCATTTTGCAAACCTGTTTCTTTGCCATCAGCAATGTGTTGCCGCGGGAAGAAGCGATAGCAAAAATCAAAGAAGCGATTTATGATACCTATTGGAAGAAAGGAGAAGCAGTGATACAAAAAAATTATGAAGCAGTTGATCAGACACTGGAAAATTTATATGAGATAGATTATAAAAATTTAATTGTAGGCGACAGAGCACTTGATGATCTTGTGCCAAAAAATTCTCCTGAATTTGTCAAAGACGTTTTGGCAAGAATCATTGCCGGAGAAGGTGATGATCTTCCGGTAAGCGCATTGCCCGTTGACGGTACCTTTCCTTCCGGCACAACAAAATATGAAAAAAGGAATATTGCAGATGCAGTGCCGGTATGGGATACAAGCCTTTGCACACAATGCGGTAAGTGTTTTATGATCTGCCCGCATGCAGCAATCCGCCCTAAGGTGTATGATAAAGAATTGTTGAGCAAAGCGCCTTCCGGTTTCAAGCATGTTGACCCGGTTGGTAAAGAATGGGATAAAACAAAAGAAGCCTATACATTGCAGGTTTCAACAGAAGATTGCACGGGCTGCACACTGTGTGTTGAGTTTTGTCCCATCACCAGTAAAACTGATCCGGGGCACAAGGCTATCAACATGTATGATAAAACGCCTATTCAGGAAAATGAAAAGCAAAACTGGGATTTCTTCCTGTCGTTGCCGGAAGTAGATCGTGCGAGAGTGAATCGCAATACAGTGAAAGGCTCACAATTTTTTCAACCTTTATTTGAGTTTTCAGGAGCATGCGCTGGTTGCGGTGAAACACCTTATCTCAAATTGCTTACACAATTATTTGGCGAAAGAATGATCGTAGCCAATGCGACAGGCTGTTCATCTATTTTCGGGGGCAATTTGCCAACGACACCGTGGTCAAAAAACAATGCAGGCGTTGGGCCTGCCTGGGCGAATTCGTTATTTGAAGACAATGCAGAGTTTGGTTTGGGCATTAAGATGGCGAACGAACAAAAAAAATTATCTGCAATTTCTCTATTGAATGAAGTAAGGAATATTGTTGGAGATGAATTGGCAGATCAGATCATCAATGCACCTGAACAGACCGAGGCAGACCTGCATGTGAAACATGAACTGATCAAGGAATTGAAACATCGCCTCCAAAATGAAAAATCCATTGTTGCACTTAACCTGTATCACCTCGCAGATTTTCTTGCAGAAAAATCTGTGTGGATTGTGGGTGGTGATGGATGGGCTTATGATATTGGCTATGGTGGATTGGATCATGTATTATCAACTGGGGAAAATGTGAACATCATGGTGCTGGATACAGAAGTGTATTCCAATACCGGAGGCCAGAAATCAAAATCAACGCCACTTGGTTCCAGTGCTAAATTTTCTGTGAACGGAAAAACAACAGGCAAAAAAGATTTAGCATTACAGGCCATTGCACACGGCACGGCGTATGTTGCACAAATTGCCATGGGCGGCAATGATTCACATACTATCCGGACAATCCTCGAAGCAGAAACCTATCCCGGGCCTTCGTTGATCATTGCATACAGTCAGTGCATTGCGCACGGCATTGATATGGCGCACGGAGCAGAAGAACAGGACTTCGCGGTGAAATCAGGGTACTGGCCATTGTTCCATTACAATCCATTAAAAGAAAAGGGTCAGCGCTTTGTGATTGATTCAAAAGAACCGAGCATGCCGTTGAGCGAGTTTATGTATCATGAAAACAGGTTTAACGTGATCAAGGCAAAAGATCCTGAGTTGGCTGAGCATTTTTTGCATCAGGCAGAAACAGCCAGGCAAACCAAATGGGACCGGTTGGTGACATTAAAAGGCCTTTGATGATTGCATAGCATATATTGAAAAAAAGGAATCCTGCATTGGATTCCTTTTGTATTTTGAGAGTGTTATTCGAGCGACCTATTGTGTTTTCTTTTTTACCATAGAGAGCACAGAGTAGAAGAACGCAGAGTTTCACAGAGGCTTTTGCTATTGACTGTGAAACTCTGAGTCCGCTGTAGTAAAACTGCGTTTCGTGTCTCTTTTAAGGATTTTATTGCTAAAATTAATTTTCGCTTTAAATCAATCTTTTTTCTCGTAATATGGTATCTCATCGTGCGATGATTTTTCCTTTTGGTGCCAGTAAGCCTGAGTAACAACATGCCCATCTTGTGAATGCAATGCTCTCCCGAAAATCGCATTGATGGGATTGAACATCATATCGGTGACGCCTACGGTGAATGTTTCAGGAAGCGGGGGAGGTGGCGGTGGCGCAACTTCGCCTTCTGCCAAAGGCTTTGCCGGCGGGGCTTTTGGAGGAGGCGTGACAGCAATCTCCACCGTATATTTGTTGAACTGTAATAATTTTTTCAGAAAATCAGCACGCTCTTTTGAAACGTTTTTTTCAACGATGGCACATTTAATTCCATTCAATTCTTCTGAAGTATGATTTTGATTGATAGCCATATAAATGATAAATTGTAAGCGCTAAATCAAAAGCTGGTTGACAGTGAATAGATATATTCATACACATAGCTCATCAAACCTGTTAGCACTATCCCCGCAACGCAAATGAACAAAGCCAGTTTGGGAGATGCCGGTATTGCTAATTTTTCAACTGGGTTTTCATTGGCATCCATGAACACAGCCTTCACGACTTTCAGATAATAATACAGTGAAACGACCATGTTTAATGCAGCAATGGTAATAAGCACATAATTCCCCCTTCCGGCTCCGGACATCAGCAAAAAGAACTTGCCGAAGAAGCCTGCAGTTGGAGGAATGCCGGCCAATGAAAATAATGATATCGCCAAGACCCATGACAGCAATGGATTGGTTTTATAAAATCCTTTATAATCATCAATGGTTTCTTTTCCTGATAATGCGCTTACCAAACCAATCACACCAAATGCACCGAGGTTAGAGAACAGATAAATCAAAACAAAATAAACTACAGATGCACTTCCTGACTGCGATGCTCCGCCAATGCCAATCAAAATAAAGCCTACTTGCGCAATTGACGAGAATGCGAGGAAGCGTTTTAAATTATTTTGCCGGATGGCAAAAAGATTCCCTATAATCATCGTAAGGATGGACAAAACAAACAAAACATAGTACCATGTGAAAACCATTGGTTTAAATACAGTGTACAAAGCCGATACAAAAACAAACAATACTGCGCCTTTTGAGATTACTGATAAATAAGAAGTCACAGTTACTGGTGCTCCTTCGTACACATCGGCTGTCCATAGATGAAATGGAACTACCGAAATTTTGAATGCAAATCCTGCAATCAATAAAATGAACGCAAATACCTGCAAAGGGCTTTCATTCAGATGCGGTGAAAGTTCAGAGAACGTCAAAGTGCCGGTGATGCCATAAACCAGCGATATGCCAAACAATAACAAGCCTGAAGAGAATGCAGATGAAATGATGAATTTGAATGCTGCTTCTGATGATTTTCTTTTCTCGAGATCAAAATTAGCAACAGCAGCTAAAGGAATACTTGACAATTCCAAACCTAAATAGAACATTAATAAATTGCCTGAAGAAATCATGAAGAACATGCCCAGCAAACTAGATAACAGCAGCATATAAAACTCCAGCACATGCTTGTGGCCTTTCAGCCATGAAAAAGATTGCAATGCGATGATATAAGTACCGAGATTGAGAATGCTTTTTTCTATGACGATAAAGGGATTGGTCCTGAACATCTCATTGAATAATATCCCATCCTGGTTCCAGAAAAACCCGACAATCAAATTGATGAGCAATAATATATTTACAAGATTCAGTATGTTTTCATTTTTCCATTCCTTACCTCCCACTTTTATAAAAAGGAGGATGAAGATGATGGCAACGATCGCCCATTCCTGCTTCATCAATATTAAAAAATCGGTTCCCATAATCTATATTCATTTAAGCGTGACAGCCTTCCCTATATGTTGCATTATATATTCAGTGCCTGGTGTGATCAATTGGTACAACCAAAAAGGAGCCACGCCAATAGCCACAATCCCAATGACTAAAATGCCTGCTGCCATTTTTTCATTCCATCTTGCATCTGTCAAACTGTTGTAATGATTGTCAGTAATTGGCCCCATGATGGCACTCCCGGTTGCTCTTAAAATATAAACCGCGGTGACCACAATGGATGCGCAAGCCAGTATCGTTGCTAAACGATACCACCCATCCGGATTTTGCCAACTGCCCATAAAGACAGTCATCTCTGCAACGAAACCACTAAAGCCCGGTAGGCCCAGTGAGCACAAACCGGCAATCACAAAAACTGTCGAGATGAATGGGATTACTTTTAATAATCCACCCAATTGCGCTGTCATCCTGGTATGCGTTCTGCTGTATACCATGCCAATGGCGGCGAAGAAAAGCGCCGTCATCAATCCATGCGATACCATTTGCATGACTGCACCGTTAATGGATGTTTGCGTGAGCATACCGATACCTAACAATACAAACCCGCAGTGGCTGACAGAAGAATAAGCGTTGATGTATTTAAGGTCTTTCTGCATCATCGTAGCGAACGCGCCATAGATGATGGCAATAGTTGCTAACAAAATAATGATGGGCGCATAATAGTGAGCAGCATCAGGCATTAAATAAGTGGCAACCCGCAAACAGCCGTAGCCGCCGAGCTTCATGGAGATGCCTGCTAAAAACATAGAAGCCGCTGTCGGTGCGGACGAGTGACCATCGGGTACCCATGTGTGAAAAGGGAACAATGCAGAGAAAATGCCGAATCCGATAAATGCGAACGGGAAAAATAGTTTTTGTGTGTCTAAGTCAATATTCATCTTCGAAATCTCAATAAGATCAAAACTATGTGCACCATTTATGTTTGTGTTGAAATACAATCCCATCAGGCCAACAAATACCAATGCAGAGCCTCCCATGAGCATCAACGCGAGCTTCATGGCACTGTATTCTTTTTTGCCACTGCCCCAGATACCTATCAACAGGAATTTTGGGATTACGGCGACTTCTAAAAAAAAGAATAATGTGAAAATATCCAGCGAAATAAAATAGCCATAAGCGCCAACACTTAAAAACAAAAGCAGAAAGAAAAATTCTTTGTTCAAAGTTTCCTGTGCCCATGAAACCAGGACACCTGAAATGACTACAAATGAAGTTAGCAATATCATAGCAACAGAAATGCCGTCAACACCAACGTGGTAGTGAATATTCAAAGGCTCGAACCAAGTGTAATTAAAATCGAATAAAAATTGAGATGTATTTCCGGTAGCGAGTTCTTTCCAATAAACCAAAAGCAAATCAAGAGATAATAATAATTGTGCAGCAGATCCAATCAGGGATACTGCTCTTACCTGCTTTAATCCTTTGCAGAATAAAACTGCAATAGCTGTGATGAGTGGAAGTATGATCAGGAGAGAGAGATTCATTTTAAACTCTATTTTGTTTCACACGAAGAGAGCAAAGAATACAAAGTACACAAAGAATTGCCTTTGTTACCGTTGTATCCTCTGTGTCGTTGCGTGAATTATTTTTATACACTATTATCATTTCCATATATAAATAAACAACACTGCTAAACCAATCACCCCGCCGAAGAAATACAAAGCATAACTCTGCACCTTGCCTGATTGTAATCCTTTAATGAGAACAGAGATTTTTCCAGTCATCGTTGCCAGTAAATTCATGAAACCATCCACTATATTTTTATCAATCCATGCCGCTGGTCTGCCAATAAGATTGAAAATAATCTTCTTTGTGATGAAAAGATACATCTCATCAATATAGAATTTCTTCCAGGCAACTTTATATAACTCTCCCAATGAAGAAGCGATCTTTTGTGGCCTGTCATTTTCTTTTTTATATAAATAAGCTGCCAATGCAATTCCTGAAAAAGCCAATAGCACTGGCAGAGCAGAGAACCCAATATCAATATGTGTTTCCAATGCAGCGCCATCTGAGGTAACGAGTTTTGAAAATGGAACGAAACCTGCAAACAGTGCGCAAGCTCCCAAAATGATCAGGGGCATTTTCATAGATAATGTCCCTTCGCCATGATTCGGTTCATGCACATTTGCTTCTTTGCTCCAGAAAATGGAGTAATATAAACGGAACATATAAAATGCAGTCAAGGCTGAAGTGAATACAGCAACGCCGTAAATCAGCCTGTTGGAATGATAAGCCGCCAATAGAATTTCTTCCTTACTGAAAAATCCTGAGAACGGGGGTATTCCAGCAATTGCAAGGCATGCAATTAAAAATGTGATATGCGTGACAGGCATGAGCTTTCTCAAACCACCCATATCTTTCATATCATTGCTGTGAACCAAATGTATCACAGCGCCTGCGCCAAGGAATAGTAATGATTTGAAAAAAGCGTGGGTGAACAAATGGAACATGGATCCCATATATCCCAGGCCATCTTCGCCACCATATTTTGATACACCCAATGCAAACATCATGAAACCAATCTGCGACATGGTTGAAAATGCCAATACTCTTTTTATATCTGTTTGTGTGCATGCAATTACAGCCGCCAGCATCGAAGAAAATGCGCCAACATAGGTCACAATCTGCAAAGCAGTGACATCAATAGAAAAAACAGGAAATAATCTTGCCACTAAATATACACCTGCAACAACCATAGTAGCAGCATGTATCAATGCCGACACCGGTGTCGGGCCTTCCATAGCATCGGGCAGCCATATATGTAAAGGGAACATCGCTGATTTGCCTGCGCCACCAATGAATACTAACGTCAATGCCCATGTTAACACAGATGCACCAAGAAATGATGCAGAGCTAATATTGATAAACTCCGGCGATTGAACCGAAGTCAATTTTTCTATCAATAAGCCAAAGTCCAATGTGCCACTGTAAAAAGCCAATATCAGAATGCCTATCAGAAAACCAAGGTCAGCAAATCGCGTAACGATAAATGCTTTTTTTGATGCGGCTACTGCCGATGGCTTTTCGAAATAATATCCGATCAATAAAAATGAGGAAACGCCAACCAATTCCCAGAAAATGTATATCTGGAATATATTGGTTGATAAAACCAATCCCAGCATAGAAAAAGTAAACAAAGACAAGAATGCATAGTAGGTTGCAAAACGTTCTTCACCTTTCATGTATCCAAGACTGAAAATATGCACCATCAATGAAACAAAACTTACAATCACAATCATCATCACCGATATCGGGTCAAGCATGATTCCCATATCAATGGAGATATTAGGGGAAAACTGAAGCCAGGTATGTTTCAATGCAATGATTTTCTGAAAAACGCCATTCACGTTGCCATCAATAAAAAAATAATGATAAGCTGTATAAAAAGAAAGAATCGTTGATGCCAGCAAAGAAGCTGTACCAATCGTTCCCGAAAAAGTCTTGAAATATTTTCTTCCGAACAGGCCCAATAACACAAACGCAGCCAGTGGCAATAATGGGATAAATGCTATGTAAGAATAATCGCTCATCGGTTCTAATATTTCAGTTCGCCTGCATCTTCCACATCAATGGAATGATGGCTTCTGTATAAATTGATAATGATAGCAATCGCAACAGCAGCCTCAGCAGCAGCTATGGTTATCACAAAAATGGCAAAGAACACTCCATCCAGTTTTCCGGGATAGAGATATTTATTGAATGCCACAAAGTTGATGTTGACGCTATTCAATATTAATTCCACTGCCATCAGCATGGTGATCATATTCCTTCTGGTAAACAGTCCATACATGCCAATGAAGAACAATGCTGTGCTTACAAAAAGAATATGTGTTATGGTTATTTCGTTCATTTCTCTTCGTGTTTAACTTTCATGGCAATCACGATGCAGCCAATCATTGCAGCGAGCAATAAAATACTGACTACTTCAAAAGGCAACACAAACCCATGTTCTGCGGTGCTTAACATTTGTGTGCCGATATCTGAGACCTTTACTTCAAAAGGTTGTGTGCTTATTTCTTTAAATCCATATTCACGAATGAGGTTGCTGGTGAATGCAAAACCAAATATTACAGCCAATCCTGAAAATATTGCCCTGGTTCTCAGAGGCTTTGGCATTTCGTTGCCTGATTTTTGTGTGAGAAAAATGGAGAAGATAATCAGGACTACAATGCCCCCAACATATATGATGATTTGTACCGCTGCAACAAACTCTACTTGCATCCAGAAATACAATGCTGCAATCCCAATCAATGAAAACAATAAAAAAATGGCAGCACGAAATATTTTCCTGGTCGTTACAGCAAACAGAGCCGCGCCTAAAATAAATGCAGAGATGATATAAAATATAATAACTGAGGCATTCATTATTCTACGCCCTCCCTGAGTTTTGAGCCGTCATTGTTTAATTTTTTTGTGAGCTTGCTCCTGTCGAACACACTGTGCTCAAATGTCTGGGCCATTTTGATTGCATCCGTCGGGCAGGCTTCTATGCACAGATTGCACATGGTGCATAATTCCAGGTGATAAATAAATGTGTCAATGGCTTTTTTCTTTTTTCCCTCCGGCGAAATATCAAATTTGTTGATGATTTTGATCGTGCCATTCGGGCATGCCAACTCACATGCCGAGCAGCCGGTGCATGCATGCTCATTATTCTCATCATGTTTCAATATTACCTCACCGCGAAAGCGCTCTGCCATTTTCAATGTATCGCGGTTATCCGGGTATTGTTCCGTGATGATTTCTTTGCGATGGGTAAAATAATAGCCAGTCATCCTCATTCCTGTAAGCAATGATCTGACTGCTCCGTACACATCTTTTATGTAATCTTTCAGAAACATAGTTTAATTTAAAAATGCCATCCCATGATCGCTATCACCGTCATCAGTATTAAATTGAACATGCTGATGGGCAATAGATATTTCCATTCAAGGTTCAACAACTGATCGATCCGTAATCTGGGGAAAGTCCACCTGAACCACATGATCAGAAAAATCAACCCGATTGTTTTCCCAAAAAACCAAATCGAAGATGGTATATAATCCATGATATGGTTGAACCCTTCCCAATGGCCGATATGCAGTGGCATCCATCCTCCAAAAAATAAAGTAGCACCTATAGCGCACACAATAAATATGTTGATGTATTCTGCCAGGAAAAACAATGCGAACCTCATTCCTGAATATTCTGTATGAAAGCCAGCGGTCAATTCGCTTTCAGCTTCTGCCATATCAAATGGCGCACGGTTTGTTTCCGCTGTAACAGCAGTGATGAAAATGAAGAATGAAATGATAGCGGGGATATGTGCTTTGAAAATCCACCAGCCATTTTGCTGAGAAAGAATGATATCGTTGATGCTTAAGCTACCCGTCATCACAATAATTGATAAAACAGATAGCCCTGCCGATAATTCATAGCTGACTATTTGTGCACCGCTTCGCATTGCTCCCAGCAAGGAATATTTATTATTGCTTGCCCAACCTGCCATTAAAATGCCAATTACTGAAAGAGATGAAATGGCTGTCAGGTATAGGACACCAATATTGATATCCCATATCTGAAAATTTTTTGCGAAAGCGATCGGTGCAAGTATCAGCATCGCTACAATCATGACTACAAAAGGAGCGAGATTGAACAAGAATTTGTCTGCACCATCCGGGACCAACCCTTCTTTCATCACTAGTTTTAACGTGTCTGCCGTTGTTTGAAAAATACCTTTCGGACCTACCCTGTTCGGCCCCAAACGTATTTGCATAACCGCAGCGACTTTTCGTTCCATAAATACTAAAATGAGCCCGAGCAATGCAAATAGCATGATAGCAAGCAGTCCAACCAGTATGAACTCAGTCAACAATGCAAGTGTTGGATTGAAATGATTGTTCAACCATTCCTGAATCATATTTGTGATGCCTTCTAAACTAAACATGCCTTTCTTATTTATCTGTCAATATCCGGTATTACCAAGTCCAATGTTCCCATTGCAGCGACAAGGTCTCCGATTTTTAATCCCTTTACCATATGCTCCAATGCAGAAAGATTAGAAAATCCCGGTGATCGGAATTTAATCCTGTATGGTGTTGTGCCGCCTTCGCTGACAATATATACTCCCAATTCACCGCGGGCTGTTTCTACTCGCTGATAAAATTCACCCTTCGGCAATTTCAAAACTGCTTTTGTTTTTGCCTGGAAATCTCCTTCGGGGATATCTTCAATCAGTTGCTCTACGATGCGGATGCTTTGCTGCATTTCCTGCAAGCGAACTAAATAGCGTGCGAACGAATCGCCCGCAGATTCAATCACTTCATCAAATTCTACTTTACTATAAATGTCGTAAGGATATAATTTTCTGATGTCGCAGTGCACACCGCTTGCCCTGGCAACCGGGCCGCTGCAACCATAAGAAATGGCATCTTCATAAGATAAAATGCCAATTGATTTCATCCTGTTTTGAAAAATGACATTGCCTGTCACCAGTTCATTATACTCATGAATTTTTTTCTTGTATAACTGGATAAAGCTTTTTACATCTTTTTGAAAATCGGGGTGCAGTTCTGCCATTACGCCGCCGGGCACCATATAGTTCATCGTTAATCTGGCGCCACATGTTTTTTCCATGATGTCAGTGATGGTCTCCCTTTCCCTGAATGCATGGAAGAATGGGGTAAATGCGCCAAGATCCATTGCCATAGCGCCCCACCAGAGCTCGTGTGAAGCTATCCGTGTGAGCTCATCCATAATAACCCTGATGTGTTGAGCACGTTGCGGAACTTCTACCTGCAAACCTTTTTCTACGCACAAAGCGCAAGCATGGTTATTGATGTGCGAAGAAAGATAATCCATGCGGCTGGTTACATAAATGAATTGGCGGTAAGAAAGGCTCTCGCACATTTTTTCTATAGAACGATGTATATAACCCAGATGCGGCTCCACTTTTTTTATGGTCTCGCCATTGAGTGTCAAAACCAGATGCAGCACACCATGTGTGGCAGGATGCTGCGGGCCTACATTAATAATCAGATCGCCTTCGGTCGTTGTGCCAATTTCTTCAACCATTTTTATAGCTTGATCATATTTATCGGGTCTTCGTAATCTTTTCTCAATGGCCATCCTTCCCAATCATCCGGCATAATCAATCTCCGCAAGTCGGGATGATCGAGAAATTTCACACCAAACAAATCATAAACCTCTCTTTCCAGCATTTCAGCAGTTCGCCAGATGTCTGATAGTGTTTCTATCTCAGGATTGTCTCTGTCGAGCTTTGATTTTAAAACTATATTATGCCTATGGATGGTTGATGAAAAATGATACACCATGGTGAAATGCGTTTTCCAATCTACGCATGTAAGGCAAAACAAATAATCAAAATCCAAACCGGGCATGATGCGGATTTGCTGAGCAAATGATTTTAATTCGCCCGGTGCAACAAAAACATTCAGCCATTCTCCGCTTTCATCAAATGTGATGGCAGGAAGCAACTCCGTAAATTTTATTTTCAAATCTTCATTCGTCATATTAATCAGTAAGCTGATCTATGGATTCAAAAAAGAGTCTTCTTTTATTTGTTCTCTTGTCAATCCCGCTTTTATTTTTCCCTGTAATGTAATAAGCGCATGCAACAATGCTTCCGGTCTTGGAGGACAGCCGGGGATGTACACGTCAACAGGTATCACATGGTCTGCACCTTTCACCACTGAATAAGTATTGTAAAAGAACGGGCCTCCGCTGATGGCACAAGCACCCATCGCGATCACATATTTCGGATCTGCCATCTGATCGTAGAGCCTTCTCAATACAGGTGCCATTTTATTGACGATGGTGCCGGCAATGATGATCACATCTGCCTGTCGGGGTGTAGCTCTTGCTACTTCAAAACCAAATCTGGAAAAATCATATTTTGCTGATGCGACTGACATCATTTCAATCCCACAGCAACTGGTCGCAAAAGTGAGTGGCCATAATGAGTTGGATCGTGCCCAGTTGATCACATCATCAAGTTTGCTCAACACAACACCACCACCGGGCGTTTCATGGATTTTCCCCGGAAAACCTTTTTGCGCAGGGCTGTTTTCATTTACATCCATTTCAACGCTCCTTTTTTATGTGCGTACAGAAATCCCATAAATAATATAAAAAGGAATATCACGATTTCAATCAGTGCGGGCATGCCCATTTGTTTTACAACTACCGCCCATGGGTACATGAAAACCAATTCCACATCGAAGATGAGAAATATCAGGGCGAACAGATAGTAGCCCACACTAAACTGGTTCCACGGTGAGCCCGTTGAGGGAATCCCACATTCGTAAGCCTGGCCCTTCTGCGGATTCCTGCTGCCCTTTACGAAAATTTTTGAGATGGATATTCCGCCGACCGAAAAAACGATGGCTGCAAAAACGAGGATGATTAAAGACGCTGCGCCCATATAGCAATCTTGAAGATGCTAAAGTAACGAGTATATTCTAAACACGAAATGATTTTTATCACAAATTGTGAATAGTTCCTTCTGATTAGAATCAGTCTTATTATTATAAACAAATTAAAAGTGGAAATTGAGAGGCGTTTTCCCCCTTTCAAAAAATAGTACAGTCAGTTGTGAGTATTTAGTGCAGCCATTTAAGCGCAAAGAAATTAATCTGTCAGATAGGCATAAGCGTTGGAAATGGAATTATGATTTTCTGCCGGTTCATTCACGATTGAACAACAGACGGCGTTTTATACTTCCTGAGAAATTCTTTTTTGGAGTCGTGATAAGACGACACCACACCGATTTTGGACATGCAATAAATATACACCCAAGCCAGGTCAAGCTGATAAGGAAGGAATCCAGCGCGGGCACTGACCGGGAACAGATGGTGGTTATTGTGCCATTCTCCGGAGAACCAACCGGGGCGGGATTGGTTGATGGATAAATTCCTGCGGTCAAAGTCAATACCGTCTATATGCTTTACTTCGCCTTTGCCATGCCCCGTGTAATTGAAAGCTCTTACAAAGACAGTCCAGAACATCGTTGCGCCGAACATAGCACAGGCAAGCCCATTGCCTCCGATCAGATAAAAAATGCCATACCAAAACGCCCAGTTGCCGAACCAGAGCGCCAGCGTATAGTACGGAGAAGCAATAGATCCCCACTTGTTGTATTGCTTATAACTATTAATGTACACACCTGTATGACGCATGAAATGCGCCGCTTTATGGTAGTTCTGCTCTGTGAGATTTTTATTGATGCTCTGATGATTTACTTCTGCCAGCATACAATACATGAAACCAGCTTGCGCATTATAAGGATCACCAGGCAAGTCTGACTTCACATGATGCACATGGTGCGAGACCACATACATTTCTTCCGGAAATGTTTTGATCACCAGGTTTTGCGTGATGAACCGCCATACGGGACTGCTGAATTTATATGCTTTGTGCGTGCAATAACGATGAAACCATACAGTGCCATGTGTGCTCATGATGATCATTGCATACAACACAAATGGAATCAACAGGCGTAAAGAAAAATAACGGGTGATGAACAGGTAGAAGAATGGGAGCATGCATAACATCATGGCCCAGCTTATTGCCGATATCCAATTCTTCCTGTCTGCAAAAATATTGATACGGGAAAAAGCTTCAGCAAATAATTGCTTCGTTGAGGGCTTTATCAGTTCACCATTTTCATTTTTCCAGCCGTATGAAGGCCGCTGGAGTACCTCGTCAATAAAAGCCATAGGGTGACAATATACATCTAAATATGCGTTCAGGATGAATATGTCTCAATATTGTGCAGATTTTGTGACTGATATCAACCACGAGTCAGAAGCAGACTTGATTTGTTTGATATTTTCCATAAATTATTATTTCAATCTGGCATTAAAAAAATCGCTGCTTGCATGATACGCTTTCAGCCAATTGCTATGCAAAAGAAAACTATGCACTTCGTCAGGAAAAATCAATTGCTCAAAATATACATTCCGGGCTCTTAGCTTTTCAATAAGATTCACTGTTTGATCGAATGGCACATTTCTGTCATCATCTCCATGAATAAATAATACAGGAGATTTCCATCCAGCTAAAAAACTCACGGGAGAAGAAGCCAGCGCTGTTTTTGCAAATACTGCGCGAACAGAAGGATCATAGTCCGCAACCCAGTTTTTCATTTCATCGTTCCAGTCGTGCACACCATGAATATCAACACCGCAGGAAAAGATATCTGAATTGCGTGCCAATCCCATGGCAGTTAAATAACCTCCATAGGATCCGCCCCAAATACCGATTTTCTTTGCATCAACGTCGCTTCTGTTTTTTATGAATAATCCTGCTGCCAGCACGTCATTGTATTCGCTGCCACCATTGGCACCATAATGCAATGCTTCGCGAAAATCAAGCCCATAGCCAATCCCACTACGATAATTTACGGATAAAACGATATACCCATGGTTCGCATTGAATTGATTCATCGAGTAGTCATTGGAATAGTAATCCATATAATGATAGCCCAACAACATCTGCCTTCTGGAGCCTCCGTGAAAGAAAAGCAATGCAGGATATTTTTTATTCGGGTTATAATCCGGTGGCAAAAAAAGCTGTCCATGAATTAATATTCCATCACCGGAACGGAAGCTCACTTCAGTGGGCGTTACCAATGAAGAAGACGGAAAATTTTTCGGGAATAATTCAGCAGCAATATTCTGAATGGTGCCATCCTTCCGGATAATTGCAGGCCAGCCGGGTGTCGTGGATGTAGAATGAAAGAGCACTATGCCTTTTTCTGTGATCGCAGGAGACCACTCAATACCATCGCCTTTTGTTATTGGGGTTATTTTTCCATCGCTGATATTTACCTGATTTATATGTCTGTGATGGCTATCGCCAATATTGGTGTTATAAATGACAGCGATTTTGTCTTTGCTCAACAACATATTTTCAACTTCACCATCGCCGGGCGTTAGTAAACGTGTTGTTCCTTTTTCAATATCTAACGCATACAGGTGTTGCCAGCCATCTTTTTCCCAAGGAAATATGATTTGATTATTTGCAGCCCACAAAATCAGATTCTCCGCTACCGGAAAATCTGTAAACAAAACGCTTCCTTTTCCCGGAGCGGCTTTCCATATTTCTTTTGCTTTTCCGGTAACGATGTTCAATAGCCTGATGGACCATGGGCTTCCTTCACGCGCCTCTGTAAAAGGCAATCTGTCTTTATGATTGGGCACCCTGATAAAAGCAATGGAATTACCATCTGTCGACCACACTGGCGCACCGTCAATATCAACAGAAGGATCGGGATAATTTAATGTTTGAGTTGAGATATTATAAACCCCGATGAATGCATGGTCTCCGCGGTTACTGATGAACGTTAGGTTTTTCCCATCGGGTGAAAAGCGCAAATCATTGATGGTTCCTCTGGCAAAAATTAATTTTTCTGCTTGTTTTGTTGAATCCAGATTAGCTGACCAAACTTGGCCACCTTGCGTGAACAAAACCGTTTTGTTATCCGGAGAAACTACGGGGTTCGTCCCATCGCCTATTTTCTTTAGATTGTTCCCGTCTATATCAATCACCCATATTGCCCTGTTTGTTTTTGTTTGAAGCAATGCGGGGTTTGCGGCTTCTCCCGCGCCATTGTTTGGGTTGCCTTCCACAAAAAGAATTTTATTGCCATCTGGCGTAAATGTAACCTCACTGATTTCTATCCCATCATCAGATGTATGAGTTGTCAGCTCTTTTATAGAAAGCGAAGCCGCATCGGCAACGTATAAGTTACGGACACCTTGATTATTGAATACCCATGCAATTTCTTTTCCGTCAATGGAGCTTTTAAGGTCTGTTGGAAATGGCACTGAAAGCAGATCTTCAATTTTTATCTGTGCCTGGACTTTGGTAATGCCCAAAATAAGCCCGATGCAAAAAAATAATTTTTTCATGTTAGCCTTGTTACTAAAGATTACTAAATTAATCATTAGAAAGTTCAAATGAACACAATGCCTGATAAAACAGATTGATGCGGGAACATTTATTAATTCATGCATGTTACAGGCTCTTTATTAAAAAAGAACGTGTTGTTCTATTAAATTATCGAATACTTAAACATGAATGTGCGTGTTGATTCAAGGTACTGTTTGTACTTTTCCCGCAGAGCGGGACAAATCGTGCTTCGCCAAAAAAGTACCCTGCCCGCGGCCGGCAAGGATGTACATCGTCCCGACTTTATCGGGATAAACTTGTTTTCGAGTCCGCCCTGGCGGATTGAGCTACGTGCTATTGTAGTGATCAACAGCAGCTCCCTTATGGGTTCTTAAACAGCAACATACATTGTTTGATAGCACAACATGTAAAAAAGAGTATTTTACTTGCAAAACCGGATATTATTTGTGTGATAATTAGTTTAAAGGGCAATATATTTATGGACAAGAAAATGCAAATGAAACTTGTAACTAATTTCAAGGAATACGGATCGACTTTTAGTTTTGTAAATTAAATATTGAATGATGAATGATGAGAAGCTACGGAGTCGCAACTGGTTTGGTCGCAAAGGTAAAGACGGATTTATTTACCGTGCATGGATGAAGAATCAGGGAATCCCTCCGGACATGTTTGATGGCCGCCCGGTTATTGGCATCTGCAATACGTGGAGCGAGTTGACACCATGCAACGGGCATTTCAGAGATCTTGCAGAAGCAGTGAAAAAAGGAGTACTGGAGGCAGGTGGTTTCCCTGTTGAATTTCCGGTGATGTCATTGGGCGAAACACTGATCAAACCTACAGCGATGCTTTATCGCAATCTGGTAAGCATGGATGTAGAGGAGTCTATCCGTGCTAACCCGATTGATGGTGTGGTATTGCTTTGTGGTTGCGATAAAACAACGCCCTCGTTGGTAATGGGCGCATGCAGCGTGAACATCCCAACGCTTGTTATTTCAGGAGGCACGATGCTGAAAGGCCACTGGAAAGGAAAAGATATCGGCACTTCGGATATCTGGCGGTTTGATGCTGCAAATAAATTAGGACAAATAACACCGGAAGAATTCGTGGAAGCTGAAGCATGCATGGCACGCACACAGGGTCATTGCGCCGTGATGGGTACCGCTTCCACAATGGCGGTGATGGTAGAGGCTTTGGGTATCTCCTTGCCAGACAACGCTTCGATTCCTGCTGCTGATGCACGACGAAAAGTACTTTCACAATTATCAGGAAGGCGAATTGTAGAGATGGTGAAGGAAGACATTACTTTGTCAAAAATAATGACGCGTAAAGCATTTGAGAATGCCATCATGATAAATGCTGCAATTGGCGGTTCTACCAATTTTGTGATTCATTTGCTGGCCATTGCGGGGAGGATAGGAGTTGAATTGAATATTGATGATTTTGATAAGTACTCACAAAACATTCCGCTCCTTGCTAATATTCAGCCCTCCGGTGAAAACTATATGGAAGATCTTTACTATTCCGGCGGCCTGCCGGCATTGATTAAGGAAATGTCAGCTATTATTCACAACGACGCGGTTACTGTTAATGGGAAAACGATTGGAGAGAATGCTGCAGGTGCTCAAGTGTATAACCGGAATATAATCAGCACCATGCAAGAGCCTTTCAAACCTGAATCAGGGATTGTAGTAGTGAAAGGGAATCTTGCGCCAAATGGTGCGGTGATAAAACCTTCTGCTGCAACGCCCGGCTTGCTGAAGCATTCTGGGAAAGCCGTTGTTTTCGAAAACATAGAAGACTATCATTCACGTATAGACGAAGATAATCTGGAGATTGATGCAGATAGTATAATGGTACTAAAAAATGTCGGGCCGAAAGGCTATCCGGGCATGGCCGAGGTGGGCAATATGACGTTACCAAAAAAGCTATTGGAACAAGGTGTTACCGATATGGTAAGAATTTCAGATGGAAGAATGAGCGGCACCGGATTTGGCACGGTGGTGTTGCACGTATCGCCGGAAGCCGCCGCAGGCGGAACTTTGGCGCTGGTGAGAAATGGGGACATTATTTCACTAGATGCACATAACAGAACTTTGCAATTAGAAGTCTCGGACGAAGAATTATCATTGCGCAAAGCTGCATGGAGGCAAACTGAAAAAATTCAGAAGCGTGGATATGTGCATTTGTATCAGACACATGTGGAACAAGCGCACCTGGGAGCAGATATGGATTTTTTGAAAGGAGGTTCCGGAAGCGAAGTGGCGAGAGATTCACATTAGTAAATTGATTAAGAGTTCAGAATAGTGAGAACGCTAAATAACAACTTACTATTCATTGCTCAATATAAAAGCTATTGTTATGAGCTTCAGAAAAAAAGTTGCCATCGTTACCGGAGCGGGCCAGGGTATTGGCTTTGAGATATGCAGCCAACTTGCAAAGGAAGGTGCGCATGTTATTCTGAACGATATTGACGAAGGGTTGGCAACAGCCGCGGCAAAAAGTATTACAGAAAAGACGGATGGGAATTGCATTTCAGTCGTCGGCGATTCGGGGGACATATCATTCATCCGGAAAATAGTTGATATCACCGTCTCACAATTCGGTCATTTGGATATCGTGATTGCCAATGCAGGCATCACTTTGTTCGGTGATTTTTTTACTTATGCGCCCGAATCTTTTTTCAGGGTAATGCAAGTAAATCTTGGAGGGAGCTTTTTTTTGGCACAAGCTGCGGCTAATCAGATGAAGAAACAAGAATCAGGAGGAGCAATACTATTTACATCATCTGTAACAGGCCATCAGGCTCATAAAGACCTTGCCGCATACGGCATGAGCAAAGCCGCATTGGAAATGCTCGCGAAAAATTTAGTGATTGAATTATCTCAATATAGAATCAATGTAAATACGATCGCGCCAGGCGCTACAATGACTGAGCGAACCTCAGATGATCCGGGGTATTCAAAAATATGGTCAGAGATTACTCCAATGGGCAGGCCTGCTAACGTTTCAGATATTGCGAACACCGCACTGTTCCTGGTCTCTGATAAAGCAAAACATATCACGGGTCAGAGTATCATTGTTGATGGTGGCTGGACATGTATCAGCCCTTCACCTTTTTAAAAAAGCTTTATGGCGAATACCAATAATCTGAGGATTGATGTTGTGATTGATCATCTGTGCACTTTGGGCGAAGGCCCTGTATGGGATGCAAGAAGAAAACTCATTTGTTGGGTGGATATTTTAAATGGTATCATTCATCAGTTTTCACCTGCGGAAAAAAAGCATAGCCTGATTGATATGCATCAGATGATTGGCTCTTTTGCGGTTTGCACAGACGGGAATTTTATTGCTGCGCTGCAAAATGGCTTTGCTTTTGTTGACAGTAAGACCGGTGAAATAAAAATAATCAATGACCCTGAATCGCATCTGCCGGGCAACCGGTTCAACGATGGCAAATGCGATCCGGCCGGAAGGTTTTGGGCCGGAACAATGGCACTTTCCGAGGAATCCGGCCTCGGCAATGTGTACACAATTCACAGTGATTTGGCTTCGTCAAAAAAGATTGAGGGAGTAAGCATTTCCAATGGCATGGCATGGAGTGCTGACCACAAAACATTTTACTATATCGATTCTCCTACATTCGAAATTGTGGCTTACGATTACAGCATAAACACGGGGCATATCAGCAATAAAAGGACGATCATAAAAATCCCCAAGGAAGATGGGAGCCCTGATGGAATGACCATTGACATCGATGGTATGCTATGGGTCGCACATTGGGGTGGCTGGCAGATTACAAGATGGGATCCTGAAAAAGCTCAGAAAATATATTCCATAAAATTGCCTGTTGAAAAAGTTACTTCATGCACATTTGGCGGTGAAAGCTTCGGTGATTTATACATCACGTCAGCAAAAGTTGGCCTCTCTGAAAATGAATTGAAACGGCAACCACTGGCAGGTTCTCTTTTTGTGGTGCAAAAGTGCGGGTTCAAAGGAATGCCTGCCTTTGAATTCAGATGCCAGAGGAATTCTAAAACATTCCTGAGTAGTATACCCGAAAAAATCCCTTAAACATGTTCATTGGCGTTATGTTGAAATAACATCTGTTATTTTTACTCTCTGTCATTGGTATACATTTGTAAATACAGATGAAGAAAAAGAAAAACATCAGGGCTGCTTTAAAATATACCAGCAGAAATAAAGTAAAGTTGATCCGGGGTGGGAAAGATTATTTTGATACGCTCTTGCATTTAATTGAAACAGCTACTGACAGCATTCACCTGCAAACTTATATTTTTAACGATGATGAAACCGGCCGGATAGTTGCCGAAGCGTTGAAACGAGCCGCACTGAGAAAGGTAGAAGTGCACTTTCTGGCAGACGGTTATGCTTCGCAGAACATCTCCGGGAAACTACTGCATGAACTGGATGAATCAGGTGTGCATTTCCGTTATTTTGAGACTATTTTCAAAAGCAGGCATTTCTATTTCGGCAGGCGTATGCACCATAAAGTGTTTGTTGCCGATTCGAGATACGTTCTGGTAGGTGGCATTAATATTTCTAACCACTACAACGATACAGCTAAAACGCCTGCATGGCTTGATTTTGCCCTATATGCGGAAGGTGAAATCGCAAAAGAAGCTTGCGTGCTTTGCTGGAAAACCTGGAACAGTTTTCCATTAAAGATGGACGTCACTCCTTGCGAAGAAAAAAAATTATCTTTTGATTTTAATGAAAATGAAACAAGCCGTGTGAGGATGAGGCGCAACGATTGGGTAAGAAATAAAAATGAGATCTCTGCAACTTATATTGAAATGTTCACCCATGCCCGCTCACATATCACAATTTTCTGCAGTTATTTTTTACCGGGCAGCATCATACGAAGACTGCTGAGAAATGCATCAAAACGCGGGGTGAAAATAAAGGTGATTACTGCAGGTCCCTCGGACATCAGCCTTGCAAAAAATGCCGAGCGATGGATGTACGACTGGCTGTTGCGCAATAAAATTGAATTGTATGAATACCAGCCGACCGTTCTTCATGCAAAACTTGCGGTGTGTGACAGCGAATGGCTTACAATAGGATCTTACAACTTAAACGATGTAAGCGCTTATATGAGCATAGAGATGAACCTGGATGTGCGCAACGCGGACTTTGCAAAAAGTGTCGAGCAAACACTGGAAGCCATTGTTCAAAAAGAATGCGTGCCTATTATCAAAGAAGAATATATCAAAAACAAAAACATTCTCAGGCAGTTTATACATTGGGCGTCCTATCGGATTTTTCGCGTCCTCTTCTACGCAATAACCTTCTATTATAAAAAAGAAAAGAATTAATTTCCCCTGATCCTTTTCACTAATGACTCCATGGTTTGCAAGTTCCATCCTTCAAATCTCCCACGCTGAACCACCAGTTTGTTATTTCCCCCCTGTTCCAGGAAATAGTGAAACACAAATCTTCTCCTTAAATCTTGCCAGCCAATGACTTGCCCGAAACGAAGGTCATTAAACACTAAGGTGTCGCCCCATCTTTCCACTGTGTAGAATTTTTGGGAGAATCGTATGAGCTTGTGAAGATCTTCGTGACTAAGTATTGGTTTTAGCAGTGAATCATTTTGCGGGAAGTAATGGAAGTCAATTTTCTTTTTGCTGTCAAACAAAGAACGAAAGCCAACATAATAACCGCGGTCATTGCCTGCCACTACATACCATAACCAGTTTTGCAAGGGAGCAGGTGTGGTAAAATATCTGGTGTAACTTATTTGCTGTTTTTCTAAAATGCTTTTTACGTCCCTATTAATTTGATATTTGTTGAGCAGACAATAAATTAAATACAGGCTGCTCATACCAAGACCCATTTGCCAACACGCTTTCCTTTGCCGCTTTCCTCTTTTCAAATAAATCAGAGCGATGCATGCAATGCCGGGCCAGATAGAGAAGAATGGGTCAACTACATAAATAGCATTGAAAGAAATGCGGCAGTGGCTGAATGGCTCGAACCAGCCTACTCCATAGTTGTTAAATGCGTCAATGAAAACGTGGATGAAAATGACTATGCCAAAAAAAAGTATCCATTTTCGCAGGCTGATATTATGAGGCCGGTGCAAACGCTCTGCAGTCAAAGCAAACAAAGGAGTGATCAAAGTGCAAAACAAAAATGAATGAGTAAATCCCCGGTGAGCCAGTAAAGCTGAAGAAGTGTCCATCCAAAAAGACGCCGTGAAATCAATATCAGGGATGCTTTGCGCCAGAGCTCCCCACAGCATGGCTTTTTTGCCAAGTTTGTGTCCGGAAAATGCCTCGCCCATACAAGCTCCCAATGCAATATGTGTAATCGAATCCATCATTACAATATACGACTCTGCTTTATTCTTTTTCTTGCCCGCAGGTAAATGAGGCCAGATATATTTAAACAATGGAAAGAAGATGTAATAAAAAAGGGCTTCATTTTCATGAAACCCTTTGCTGCATCAAGTGGAGAGTATCGGGGTCGAACCGACGACCTCTTGCATGCCATGCAAGCGCTCTAGCCAACTGAGCTAACCCCCCTTTGACGGGCTGCAAATATAGAAGATTTTGGCTCAGGTAGCTTTGAACAAATTCGATTTGTGAGTGCTGTGCCGTTTGTAATTATAAACCAAAATTCAACGGGCATCTGGGATCAAGCAGCAGAATATCTCTGTATAAGAAAGCGCGACCCGGGCGCGCCGCGCAGCCAGTGGATGAATTACATACATGAAATTAACCGCATTTCCATTTTCATGTTCCTGCTGGCGCTGGTCTTGATTGCCGTCAAAGCTATTTTCTTTAAAGGGCATTAGTGGCTATGCAGCATAGTCGCTGAGGGCTGCACCGAATCCTTTTGTGCGGCCGACCCCAAACAATGCGGTTTTCAGCGTTGCGATGCCTGATGTCACGAAAGCTGCTTTTGCGCATGACAATAGGCCATGGGTTTGATCGGCGACCGATGAAACATTTGTGGACTCTTTTAACAACGCTTCATAGAAAGCGGCTTCCGGCATCACTGGCAGTTTTTTTAATATCTCCTGCTTGCGGCTGCCCGGAAAGAGTGCGACCAGTTGTGAGTCGTCCGACTTGTCACTTATGCAATCATATGTCTTATCTGAGGAATCATCCCTTCAAATGCTCCGGCAATGCGATGTTCGCGCTTGATTCATCCGGCACGGGGACGCCTCTTTTCGATTCCAGCGGAATCAGTCCGCTCCATACCGGCAACTGCATGTCTTCTTCATCATCCACAGGCATGCCACTGCGTAGTTTGGCAGATGCCTCCGCCAGCGAAAATGCCAGCACCGTTGTTTTGCGCACCTCATTTTCATTTATCGGCCGAAGGTAATCCCAGCTACGAGGAACAATTTTATCTACTACCCATTTCAGTGCTTCTTCCTTTGCCGCCGGCTCTTCTATTTTCTCCGCCTTCGAAAATATGATCACGGAGCGGTAATTGACAGAATGATGAAAAGCCGATTTGGCCACCACCAGTGCATCTGTCAGGGTAACGGTTATGCATACCGGAATGCCTTTTTCAAGCTCCCTGATAAAATGGCTGCCTACCGAGCCATGTATGTATATTTTATCATCGTACCGTGCAAAGGCTGTGGGTATGGAAAAAGGTTTGTTATCCGCTGCATAACTGACGGTGCAAAAAAGAGCTTCATCCAAAATGGGATAAATGGTTTCCTTTTCAAAATCCGATCTTTTGGCCAGGCGGCTGGGTATCAAATGTTCGGGCGGTTTTGCCATGGTATCAATATTTAGAACAAATGTGCAACTTTATCGGATAGCACCAATGGCTCAGGATTAAGCAGGTATCTTCTTTTAGAAGCTGTTTAAAAAAGGACCATTGCGCCTTTCTTTGCGAGAACCTTTGCATTCTTTGCAGTAAAAAAATGCTTTAAACCGCAAAGATTCGCCAAGAAATACACCGCAAAGGCAGCAAAGCAGAATCACTAGCTATTTGAAATCCAATTTTTAAGCAGCTTCTTAGTTATCCCTCTTTCTGATAAAAGCTTGCGGCATTGTTTTGGTTGTCATGGAAATCATTGGTGAATTTGGGATCCAGGGTTTCTCTTGCTACCTGCTATTTCTAATCTCATTCTAACTTCTTTTTAATCTCCATCTTATTTGTAAGCAATATGTTTGTGCGATATTGATCCGGCATTCCCGGCTTTGTATGTATTCATTTTAAAAGATATAGTATGAAAAAAAAGACAACCGCTATTCAATGCATCATCATGGTATTGATATTTTGTGTTATCGCCTGCGTTCCAACCAGAAAATTTAAAGCTTCAGAAGCAGCGCTGCAATCTGCCAGAAATGACAGTGCCACCCTCGCCGCCAAAGTGGCGAGCCTGAAAAATAATATTGACCATTTGAACGACCTTACAAGCAACCAGAAAAAAACAATAGACTCGCAGGCACATGAATCAGATGTGCAAAAACAGCAGATAGCTACCCTTACAAAGCATGTAAGCGACCTGAATGAGCACATCAACCAATTGGTAAATGATGCAGCGAACAAGCAGTCGCTGCTCAGCAAAAGCCGCCAGGAATTCCTGAACCAGCAGAAAAAACTGGAGCAATTGCAGGCACTGATGGATAAGCAGAAGAAGGGAATTGAAGAAATCAGGAAAAAGATGACGGATGCGCTGGTTGGCTTTCAATCGAATGAGCTTTCTGTGGCCATTAAAAACGGCAAGGTATACGTGAGCCTGCAGGAGAATTTATTGTTCCCTTCGGGCAGCGCGGTAGTGAACCCCAAGGGAAAAGAAGCAATTGGCAAACTGGCCGGAGTTCTGAACATAAACCCGGATATCACGGTAGATATTGAAGGACACACGGATTCAATCCCTATAAGGGGCAAATATCAGGATAACTGGGAACTTAGCCTGGCAAGGGCAGCCTCTATCGTGCGGATACTGACCACAGACTACAAAGTGGACCCTTTGCGGATCATTGCATCCGGGCATAGCCAATACGATCCGGTGCAGACTAACAGCACGCCTGAAGGAAGAGCATTGAACCGGAGGACGGATATTATTTTATCGCCCAAGCTGGATGAATTGTACAAACTGCTTCAGACCCCGGATCTATAATTTCATACCAACCTTTCTAAAGTATCAGGCTTTGGAAAAGCCCGGATAGGCGCAAGGGATACAAAGCTCACAACGAATTCTTTAAAAACACATCTTTGTTTTTTTGTCTTTGTTGTGCCCCTGCATGACGTCAGCGAGGTTTGTGTGAAATATACTTTTGAGACAGGTTGTAAATTTCATTAGATTTACAAAGAAAGGCTTCTGGCGGAAAGAAGCTCAGGCAATGCCACTGCTTAACAGCAACAGTTGTGCGATAGTAGCCAGATTACATTCAGGATTTCAGTAAGCTGTTGCCCGTAATCCTCTGTTTCCATTATTATCGATCCTCTTTTCTGTACCAGTTTATGATCGCTTAGTCCATGTTGTCATGAATAAGTATACAGAAAAGGTAGCTTAAATTTCTGTGTCCAGAATACTTAGGTTCATGGAGGGGCACAGTGTGTATCAGGATTAATCAGCCATGAAACAGAAAAATATCTCTTTGCAATTGCTATTGAATGTTTAACCATGATGCATTGTTCCGCAGACTTAAAGTATTTTTTATTACATCGTTTTTGCTGGCTATGCATGGCCGTGCTATGGTGCTTTAATGCAACAGCGCAATCACCAAAAATACTGCTTACCGATAAGCAGGGCGAAGTCAACATAACCGGTATAGCCTATATCAGCGATAGTTCATGTGCTTACCATTTTGAAGAAGTGAGCGCAGCATCTTTCCAACATCGGTTTTCATTGTCCACTGCGGCAAAGAATGCGTTCAATGCAGATATTTTTTGTTACTGGATAAAATTTGAAGCTGCAAACAATACAGGCAAAGAAGGTGAATGGCTGATCGATTTCCCGGGCTGGACAAACGTTGAATGTTATATGCCTGACAGTGCCGGCAGCTACGCTAAAAAAATCACAGGGCATATGGTGCCATTCAATAAAAGAGATTTCCCGATCGCAAACAGAAACCTGGTGAGGCTGCATTTGCAACCGGGCGAAACAAAACTTTGTTATGCAAGGCTGTATAGCGGCGTAGGCTATATGATACAGCCGGACAGGCTATCCTTCAGCATTGATACAAAATCTTTCGTGCTTGAATACGAATACAAGATCAAAAACATTTTGTATTTCTTTACTGGCATCTATATAGTGATGTTGCTGTACAATTTCTTTGTGTACCTCTCCATCAAAGAAAAAAGCTATCTCTATTATCTTTTCATATTGTTGTTTCTACAGATTATCATCATTGAAGACACGGGCTACAATATGCAGCTATTTCGCAGCATAGAGTATTATCCCGCCTGGATCAGCAAGATAGATCTGATCACTTCTTCCCTTTTTGGTTTTTCCTTATTTCTGTTCACCAGGCATTTTTTACAGACAAAGAGGAACCAGCCCGTCATGGACAAAATATTCACGGGCGTTATGATCATACTTGTCATTGTGCCTGTTCCTGGTTTTTTTGGCTATGTGTTCCAGGCCACCAACCTTTCTTCGCTGAGCGGTCTCATCACCATGGCTGTTCTTTTCATTGCATCCATCAAAAGCTGTGTTGACAGATACCCGGCATCCGGCTTTTTCCTGATGGCATACAGTGCCATGCTCGCAGGGATATTTATTTATTTATCATGGCAGCTTGACTTGCTGCCCCATACCTGGTTCACGGAATTCAGCATACAGATCGGTTCCTGCATTGGCATTGTTTTGTTTTCATTTGCCCTGTCTAACAGCATCAACATCCTGAAAAAACAGAATGCCGAAAAGCAATTGCAGATCATCAGGCAACTGGAAGAGAATACCGCGCTGCAATCCAAAGTGAACCTGGAGCTTGAGCAGAAAGTGGAAGAAAGGACAAAAGAGATCAAAGAATTTCAAAAGCAACTGATACAACAAGAGAAGCTGGCTTCACTTGGAGAATTGACTGCTGGCATTGCCCACGAGATACAGAACCCGCTGAACTTTGTGAATAATTTTGCCGACGTGAATAATGAACTGCTGTCAGAGCTGAAAGAAGAACTGGAAAAAGGAAATAGTGATATTGCAAAAACACTTGCAGATGATGCTGTGGAAAACGGGCAAAAGATACTTCACCATGGAAGGCGTGCGGAAGCTATTGTAAAAGGCATGCTACAGCATTCAAGAGCAAATGTGGGAGAAAAAATACCTGCCGACATCAATGCACTTGCAGATGAATATCTGCGCCTGAGCTATCATGGCCTGAGAGCAAAGGACAAATCTTTTAATGCATACATGCACACGGACTTTGACCAAGGCATCGGGAAAATAAATGTCGTAGGGCAGGATATCGGCAGAGTGCTGTTGAATTTGTACAACAACGCATTTTACGCTGTGACGGACAAGAAAACACAAATGGGCGATACGCCCCAGCCCGATGGCAGGCACTATGACCCGACCGTTTCAGTGAGCACAAAAAAAATAAATGATAGGGTTGAAATAAGAGTCCGCGATAATGGAAATGGCATACCTCAAAAAGTGCTGGATAAAATTTTCCATCCATTTTTCACCACAAAACCAACAGGGCAGGGCACCGGGCTGGGATTGTCCATCAGCTACGATATTATTAAAGCGCATCATGGCGAGATAGAAGTAAACACAAAAGAAGGGCAATTCACAGAATTTATCATCAGCCTGGCATATCAAAAAAGCACGTAGTGAAGAGATGTGAACGTGTAAGAAGATAATCTGCTATCCATGCTATCATTCTTGATTAAGTGTACTATTATAAAAATCCTTAAACCAATTAACGATGAGCCAGTTTGATTTCCCCAGAATTAATTTCCATGGTAAAGCCAGCCTGAACACAGCTACCGCAAACAATGGAAAGCTTGAACCCGTAATGCTAATATTCAATCAGGATAAATCGGAAGTGTATATGCCGCCCCGAATATATATACAACCGCCCGGTCAGGCGCCTTACAATGGTGCATTGCCGCCCGGAGCAACTATAAAAAAAGATAGTGACGGAAATCTTTACGTACCCGTTTTCCCAATTAATGACGACAACTATCAGGACTGGGCAGTTACTCCGCTAGGTTCTTTCAGTGCAGATGCAAGCTTCGCTTCATTTTATGCAGCAGTGGGCAACTATTGGCAAAACCCTATCATAGGGCTTATGCCGGGTTACTGGAATTATTATGGAGACCTCAGCATGTCCTTACAAGATGTGCTGGTTACCGGGCTAACCATACCCGATAACACAAAAACCCCGGTCACTTTCAGTGTTGGCAATACAAATGGTTGCCCGGAAAGCATGCTCGATCTGTTGGGATCAGAACTTTCTTTTAGTTCAGATTATTTTCTGCTTGGTTCAAAAACCACTGCGTGCTTAAGCGATGTGGACTCCATGGGCCAGATGTGCACACAGATCTTCTGCAGCCAGGCTGGCCTGTATAAAAGAGAAGCTGGCAACAACGTAACCTTCTTTACAGGCAAGCCGGTAAAATCAACTGCCCGCTGGATGAACCTCTCGCGGGTAGTGAACTGGTCTGATCCCTCGCTCACGCCCATGGGCGGTTCAGCCAGTTTTTATTCCATGATACAGTTAGATCCCGGCAGTGAACTTGCTCAGTTGCTGGAACCTTATACCGGGGGGACGGTAACAGCCGTTTTCATGAAAATATTAATCCATGAAGTGTATGAAGTAAGAAACCCGGATTACGCCAAGGTCCCCGTGGTTACATTTACCACTCCATCCGGCAAACAGGTGAGTGTGCCGATGAATCCTTCGCTGGTTTCTATCAGCGGTTCCATCACGCCCTGGTTTGATGGTGACATGAGAACGAATTCCATTTCGAGGGTGCTTACTACACCTACAGTAAAATTCCCTATCAATACTTCTGGGATGCAAGCGCCTGTACCTGTAGGATCAAATCAACCATTGAGCATACCGCAAAGCGTATTTCTTGGAACAGCTTTGCTAAAAGTGAATGATACGAGCATGCTTATTTCCCTTGACGTTTCCAATATGTGCAATGAATTTGGCTCAGGATCCGGCTCCACGCCTCCTTTGCAGGCAATGGCGATGTGCCGCCGTTCACCTCTTTTTCAAATTATAACTATGGTAGCATCTCTCTGATGTACCAGCCGGATGCAGGTGGAACACCAATGCAGGTAGGCAGGACTATAACTTATCTGGGGGATTATAGCATGAACCAGTTTATTGTGTCGGGAGGCATGATTGATCTGCAGGTGAGCGCAATGGATTATTCTAAAGGTTATTTTTATCTGGCGATAAGTGGCAGCGAGGCATTGACAGAAACGAGCTACTTCATTACCACAGACCAGCAAGGCATTTATGCAGAGCAAGGCCAGGTGCCTGGGAACCTATATATGTCTGATGGGTTGCCGACAGGCCCGTTTATGCTGAGGGTATTCTACCGGGGCGCACCGGTGAGCCGGATGCAACCTCTTGATATCTCACTCCAAAAAATAAACCTTGTAAGCGGAGAAATAGATAATGCTAATGCAGTAGTTTATGACAGTATGTTTTTTATATTCCCGGTAAACGAAGCTGGTTGCCTCACGTATTCATTCGTGGTTGATCCGTCACAGACATTCCCTTTACAGGGAAATGGTTTCACCGGGCTGGATGTCATCACTTATTTCGCCATGCAGTCTTACCTCGTAGTGCTGCGGGTATTGTCTGATGAACCGCAGCTTATGCCCTATTTGTCCGGCGAGTTCCCCATTACATGGGATGTAGTATTCAAACAGGTACTTCAGTTGTACAAGACTATTTACCCTGTAATGGACAAGGTGCTTCCCATCAACGAGCAAAACTGGAGCGATCCATTTATACAGGCCAAGATACTGCAATTGATGGGCGAGGAAAACTGGCAAACACCAAACTATATGCCGGTAACAAGAGATACTTCCAGGCCACAAAGGCAACTGATCCAGATGTGGATTAACCAAAGCAACAAAACAAAAAAAGCGTAAGAAAATGAAAAAGCAATATACACAGGCACTCTCTGCCATTACGATAATAATCCTGGCCTTCGGCTGCCAGGCGCCGACTTCAGAAAAAAAAGAAAAGCAGGCAACTGATAGCACTGCTGCCCAACAAAATCGCCCCCCGGATATCAACCTGTTGGGCGATTCTCTGACGTTTTATTTCAGCGTGAAAAAAGATACGATAAGCTATAAGATACCGGCCATACAGTCTTTTGCAGTAGCAGAGCATAATGGTTTATGGGTTTTTATTGGGGGAGAAAAAAAAGGCTTTCATGGAACGGTAAGCCATCCCATTCCATTTCCTGTAAACAAAGTCAATGATTCCATCTGGGTGGTAGACTTTATACATCAGCAAAGCTGGTCAATCGTTGTGCCGGTAAATTACAGCAAAATCTTATCAGTAACCAGCCCTGAATTCTTCCAGGCGGGAGACTCATTGTATTTTTGTGGTGGCTTTACCCGCAATTCAAATACTGCAACACATCTCAACTATACTTCCAATTATTTTCTGGAGATAAACCTGGGCAAGCTTGTGCAGTATGTGCAAAGCGGCGGCACGAGCTTTCCATTTAGCACTGTTATTACCAAAATGATTCAAGATACATTCGTTCAGGTAACCGGTGGAGGGCTGGTTTACTCAAATGGCTATTTCTATCTGGTCGGAGGCCAGAATTATCGAAAAGTGTATGCGGCTGGCAGGACCGGTGCTTATACTAATGCCATCAGAACATTCATGCTTCAGCAACCTTCGCCAGGACAATGGAGCCTTGGCAATAAGTCTTCGCTGATTGATAGCGTTAACCTTCACCGGAGAGATATGAATCTTGTGTACGTGCCCGGAACTACTCAGGCTGGCGCAATCCTATATGGTGGCGTGTTCACCAAACGCGATGAAGCATTCCGGAACGCTGTTTTCATCAATGGGCTTTCAACAGGTCAGCCAACTATAACTGTAGATTCGCTGAAGCAAACTGCCAACCAATATTCCTGTGCTATGATAACAATGAATATAGGCGGAGGCGCGGTATTCACTACGTTTTTGGGTGGCATCTCTTACACAATGTTCGATCCCAAAACGCGCAAATTGAAAGTCGGCGATAATGGCATACCCATGCCATGGTCTAATCTTATCTCCAGTATGGCAACGGCCAACGGCGTTGTGCCATCCAAAGAATTTATCCAGCTTCCCCCTCGAGATCCTTTGCTGCCGCGCTATATGGGAGCAAATGCTGTATTTATGCCATTAGAAAGTTACAGAGCAAAAGGCAGCATGCGGATACTGGATTTTGCAAAGATCAGGAACGCTGCGAATGGTGCTAAAGTACTGGTTGGCTTTCTGGCAGGAGGTATTATTTCCGAAGGGCCTACTTCTGGTGTAACACCCAGAAGATATGTGCTTACATTCTCCAACCCTGATGTATATGATGTTTACCTGACCTTTAAATAATCATTTGAAGTACTCAATTAAACCTCAGGCGTTTTGTTTTGTTCTTGCTGCTTAAACAAGTCTTGCTATATTTAGGAATAAACAAAGCAGCATGCCCACTGGCAGTAAAATAGTATGCTAATAACAAGGATATGAAGTTACCGGCTATGAGACCAAACAACAAAGCATTTGCAGTGCTGCTCTTATTTATGTTCATCATTACCGGTATTGCCGCAACGGCACCTCCGGAAGAACGTGAACGTTATACCAACCTTAAAGTGCTTCCCAAAAAAATCAGTAATGAAGAAATGGAAAGTGTTATGTACTTTATTGATAAGCAACTTGGGGTTAATTGCATGTACTGTCATGTGCCCAAAAAAGACGCTTTTCCTAAAAGAATGGATTTCGCCAGCGATGAAAAGCCTGAAAAAAAAATAGCAAGAGAAATGCTGAAGATGACGATCAGGCTAAACAGGAAATATTTCGAAGCACCGGATGATCTGCAGGCCATCAGAAAACCAAAAATGTGGTGCAAGACCTGCCATCGGGGATATCCTGTTCCCCCCGGCACTCCGTAAAACAAATTGGCTTAACGCTGACGCCTATCTGAAAATAATAAAACAGGGATTGAGTCTCTTTTTACTGCTTCAATAATTTTTGATGATAGGCATGGCTCGCGGTTTTTATTTCTACAATGTAAATACCTGCAGTCAGCCTTTCTGTTGCAACAGTGATATTTGAAGACGCGTAATCATTAAAAATATGTTCAATCGTTTTACCAGAAACATCAAATAAGGTGATTTCGTTTATTGGGTCTGATCCAGCTATGACAGTAAAATAAGTATTAGCAGGATTTGGGCTAAGCCGCGGCGCAGCGCCGAAGCTGAAGTTTACCGTAACAACCGATGAATAATAAATATTACCTGCCAGATCAACTTCTTTGATGCGATAATAATTAACGCCATTCACAGGGTTATTATCCAAAGCAGCATAGTGCTGGTTTCCATTGTTACCGGTTTCTCCATTCACCTTTGTCAGTTCCGTGAATGTAATACCATCGCTGCTTTTCTCCACATCAAAATAATCAAAAGTAATGGCGCCTGATGTAGTCCAGTTCAATTGAGCATATTGTTCATCGATATTGACTGCTGTAAAATTGATGAGATCAAGTGGCAGTGTGGACGAAAGTGTGCTATAGACCACCACCTGATTTGTTCCGTTGCTTTGAAACACTTTGCCATTGGCAATGGTTGGGGGTGACATTTTTCCGAAATTGCCCAAATTATCTGCGCTCTTGCCGGTAGAATTCCATAATTCCGTGTTGATGTCGTTCGCTTTGACCGCCCTCAAAATACCCTGGCATGGTGCAAAGTTGCAACCATTCACAGCCTGGGTGATCCACAAAATAGCGGTTGAAGTATCGGAGCCATTGGAGGATACAGACATAAAGCCTCCCATTGAGCCAGTTGGCCATTCTGTTGTGTTGGAATTGGCTATCGCAGTACCCAAAGAATTTGCGCCTACCGGGAATGCCTGAAGCTGGGTATTTTCTCCCACTTGATATACAAAAGGCCCGGTTGAACCTGCAAAATAAGCAAGACTGGTATGAAGATCCCCAGATGATAGCGGGTTCAGATAAACTGTTTGCAAAACATTATTTGAGTTTGGGCTGTAGCCTCCAAGGTTAGTGGTGTCCATTAAGTAAAGGCTATCGTCCTTATTCCCTGTCAATAACATATGCGTGTTCGGTATCAGCATCACCTCGATAGGGAAATCGAGGTCGTTCTCATTCTTAATAATATAGTCATAAGGCGTAAAATAGCTTGACACCGTCACACTGGTAGCCGTATTGTCAGGTTGGTTAGGAGTTACTTTAACCACACTCTCGCCCCGGTTGGCAATTGCATCCGGCAGATCGGAAAAAACAGTGACCCCGGTATTGGTGACACCGCCGTCATTAGAATTGCCTGTCGCGAAGTAAAGACTGCCAGAAGCATCAACAGCAGGTGCTGCACCACTCATCCAGATGCCACCCCTGCCGTCATTGGGGGTGGTGCAATAAACAATTTTCTGCTGAAGAGTCGAGGCATCATAGCCGAGCAACCAGCCATGGCTTGGATTCCAGTCGCAATGGGCAGCAAAAGCAAGGTATACAATCCCCCCTGAAAGCACGAGGCCGGCCCGATTCAGTTGCCTGCGCGGATCAAATGTGATAGTGCCGGAAACACTGCCATCTCCTGTACCGGAATACGTAGCAGTTATCTGAACAGGGCTATTTGTTTTTTCTGCGCCTGTGCTAAGATCTATGGCGTGCAAATATTGATAGAACCCGGTAGTTGTATAGTTATATTCATCATCGGGCAGGGAAAAATTATAAGCATGGTTATCAATGCCTGTATTACTGGCAATCTTAGTTACAAAATACATGGTGTTAGCCGCCTTATCAATAACAGGCGTGCTTACTATCCCAATATTATTACCGAAATCATAGTAACCACCCCCGCACAGGCTTGGGTGAATATCCCCGGCGTTGACAGCACGATAGCCTGATGGCGTAAAATTCAGGTTCCAATAGGCAGTGCCCTTATCAGCATCGAACGCATATACTGAATTGCTCACGGTACACACGTACGCCACATTTTTAACACCTGATGAAGGTATATTCACTCCGCTTACAACCAGCGGCTGGGCATATACCTGATCATCCAAGGTTAATGTAAACACCTGGCCGAATGTGCTTGATTTAACATTTGTATGGTTAAGGACGGTTTCCTGACTGTTCCATCCGGTTCTGGACAGATCATTGTGCTGGGTAAGCACATCCACTTGTGAAAACCCAATTATTGGATAAAAGAAAATAGCCAGGCATATAGCGATATGATGTGTAAAATTTTTCATCACCATGTGTTCATTTTTATTTGAAAATATAGCATACAGTTATTCCGGTTTTCAATAAAAAATGGCAAAGAAATGTCAGCGAGTGAGGTATAAAGAGGTATATTCAAAGAGGTATATTCGAAAAAAACGCAACTATGAATACGAACCTATTTTAGATAATAAAAAACATTTGACAAGCAAGTATATCAGTAATATGAAAAAAATCATTAATGAGATGAGACGATTTGTTATTGTATTATTTTTTCAGCGCCACGATATGATACGATTTACCTTTTTCGGTATTTACGCTGATTACATACCCATTTGCATCCGCAAGGGAAGTTGCCGTTGCATTTTCGATTTTAACTGGCATAGCAGTTCTTATTTTACACACACCGCCAGACAAAGATTTGATAGTTGCATCTGTCAGCAAATGATTTTTCCAGTTGATGGCTACTTCAAAACCACCTCTTGCTTTCAAACCTTTTACTTGCCCTTCTTTCCACGCATCGGGCAATGCAGCAAGCAGGTGTATCTCGCCAAGATGGCTTTGCAAAAGCATTTCTGCAATGCCTGCGGTGCCACCGAAATTTCCATCAATCTGAAACGGGGGATGCGCATCAAAGAAATTGGGATACGTGCCGCCGCCTTCGGAATAATTAAATCCTGTTTCACTTGTTGCCTGTAATAATTGTCTCAGTAATAAATATGCATGATTGCCATCGAGCAGCCTTGCCCAGAAATTTATTTTCCATGCTTTGCTCCAGCCGGTTCCTTCATCGCCACGGATTTCCAGGGTCTTTCTTGCTGCCGCCGCTAACTCCGGAGTTTTAATGGGCGATATCTCCCTGCCGGGATGCAGGCCAAACAAATGTGACACGTGGCGGTGATGCACTTCCACATCTTCCCAATCTTTGTTCCACTCCTGCAGATTACCTTTTTTTCCAATATGCAACGGATATAATTTTTTCCTGCTTGCGATTAACAGATCACGGAAATCTTTGTCAATAGCCAACACATCAGATGCTTCAATGAGGTTGGTAAAAAGATCCCAGATAATTGAAATGTCCATGGTGGTTGCGACAGAGACAGCGGACTCTTTATCCGGCGCATAGAGAAAAGCATTTTCAGGAGACACAGAAGGAGCAACGACGAGGTATCCATCTTTATCTTCAACCAACCAACCGAGACAGAAGGTCGCTGCACCTTTCATTAAGGGATAAGCAGTCTGTTGCAGGAACTGTTTGTCTTTGGTAAATTGATAATGCTCCCACAAATGCTGGCAGAGCCAGTTGCCGCCCTGCGCCCAGTTAGCCCAGCGCGGATCGCCGCCGCCCTTGTCGCCGACAGGATTTGATGCTGCCCATATATCCGAATTATGATGCGCCACCCAACCTTTCAATCCATAAAATTCTTTCGCTGTTGTTTTGCCTGTTAAGGAAAGCTCATTTATTAATTGAAATAATGGTGCATGCATCTCCGACAGATTCGTTACTTCAGCAGGCCAGTAATTCATTTGCGTGTTGATGTTGATGGTAAAATTGGAGCTCCATGGCGCTCTCAATTCTTTGTTCCAAAGTCCCTGCAGATTTGCGGGTGCTCCGCCGGGTCTTGAACAGGATATCAATAAATAGCGGCCATACTGAAAATAGAATGTTTCAACAGCAGGGTCATAAGCTCCTTTTGTGTACGCAATGAGCCTCTGATCAGAAGGTAGTGCTGCATTGGCAACAACTGAAGAATCTTTGAGCTTAAAGGAAACCCTGTTGAAATATTTCTGATAATCTGCGATATGATTATTCAATAGTGACGGATAAGACCTTGCAATTGCTTTTTGCAGATAATTTTTTGCGATGGAATCCTCATTCTTCCCCTCTTTATCCGGGCATTTATCAAAGCCATTGAAACTGGTTGCAGCGGATAAGAACAAAACCACTTCAGACGAATTACGTATATCCATGCCTGATGTATCCGTATGCACGGAGCCATCTTTATGCGTGGCTTTTATAATCAGTTCATAGCGCATGCCGTTACAACCGGAGGTGTCTTCATAGATCACCGGGTTTGCATTTTTATTATAATAACTGGGATCCACATGCGCCGGGGCTTTCCCTTTCATCACCAATTCATTATCAGAAGCAGGAATGTTTGTATAATGCAAAAGGCTATTTGCATTAATGTGCAGATTTAATTGAGATGGCTTGCTGCTTGTGATCTTTACAACAATTACCTGATCAGGCGCAGAGGCAAATACTTCACGGGTATAGCTTGTTCCATCAATAGTAAATCTTGTGGTCACCGTGGCATTTTTAATATCCAGTTCGCGGTAATATGCAGACGCTGCTGTGTCTTTAAACTGCTGTATGATATGCAGGTCAGCCAACGGCAAATAGGATTCAGTATAAAGGCCCTGCATTTTTTTAGTAAGCTCTGTAGCCTTGTCATAATCTTCCTTGTTCAATGCTTCGCGGATCAGGGGCAAATATTTCGGGGCATCGGGATTGATATTTGTTTTAACAGGGCCGCCAGACCATAATGTGTTTTCATTTAGCTGGATCAATTCTTCATTTACTTTTCCGAAAACCATGGCACCCAACCGGCCATTGCCAACCGGTAACGCTTCTGTCCATGCAGCCGCAGGCTGTTTATACCAGATCTTCCCATTTTGCTGCGCGGGAGCAGCATTAAAAAAAATGACCATGGAAATCAGCAGCAAAGAAAAGTTCCTGAGCATGTTCTGTTATTTTATGCAAGCATTAATTCAATCTATTTCAACCATTGCCTTGATAAGCCCTGAGGAAGGATCGAGCCAACCTTCAAATTCATCCTTCACACTATCAAATTTTACCCGATGCGTGATGTAAACTGAAGGATCGATCAATCCATTCCTCATGCACGTTATCACATATTCAAAATCCTGCCGGGTAGCATTTCGGCTACTCATCAACGTGGATTCTCTTTTATGAAATTCCGGATGGCTGAAACTGATCTCATCACGCTGCAGGCCGATCAGCACATAACGGCCTCCATGCGCCATGTATTGAAATGCATTGTTGATCGCTTTCTGATTGCCTGTGGCATCAATCACCAGTGTGGGCATATCCCCATTGGTTATTTCCTGCAGCCTTGATACCACATCTTCATTCAAGGCATTTATAGTATAAGGTATGTTGATCCGGTTCCTGCAAAACTGCAACCGCTGATCGTTCACATCCAGCGCAATCACCTGAGCACCGGCAATGCGGGCGAATTCCATGGTGGCAAGACCAATAGGGCCTGCACCTGTCACCAGCACAAATTCATCCTTAACAATTTGTGCCCGCTTTATACCATGTGCACCAATCGCCAGCGGTTCAATCAATGCAAGCTCGTCGTAACCGAGGTCATGGTTTTTGATTAATGTAGAAGAAGGAACAGAAAAATATTCTGCCATGCCACCATCTATATGCACGCCGCACACTTTGATCTGAATGCAGCAATTGGGTTTCCCATTGCGGCAAGCAATGCAATTGCCACAACTGAAATAAGGGAGGAATGTGATGGCTTCGCCTGGACCAAAAGCATCTGCTCCATCTGCATCAACCAGATCAGCAGCCAGTTCGTGACCCAATATTCTCGGATAGCTGAAATAAGGTTGTGTGCCACGGTAAGCATGCAGGTCGGTGCCACATATTCCTATACGTTTGATTTTTAAAATTGCGTGACCGGGTCGCAATGCCGGAGCAGGCATTTCTTTGTATTCAAACAGCCCTGGTTTTGTACATACCAATACTTTCATAGACTATAAGGCGATTTCTATTTTTTAAAAACGATCTTATAAGTCACTGCATTCTCAGATGGATAGTTTTTTGAAGGCTTGACAACGAGTGCCTGAGCGCCTTGCGACCAGGATACTTTTTCTGTGCTGCCTACGAGTTCAAGAGAAGCGATGATGCCGTTGCCTGATTTTTGTCCCAATGCTTTTATCTCCGTATTAGCAGTTGGCAATCCCATCGCAATCGCATATAGTGTTTCGCCTTTGGTAGTGAAACGTATGTCCTTTGCCGTGAAAGGTTTTTTCTGATCCGAGAAACTTCCGCTGGCGGATTCAGTAGGGCCTTCGCCATATATTTTCCATGGCCTGGTGCCATATATAGCTTCTCCATTTACATCGAGCCATTTGCCCGTGCCCAACAATGTTTGTGTTTCTTCGTCCGTAATCGTTCCATCAGAACGAGGCCCGATATTCAATAGCAGGTTGCCATTCTTGCTCACGATATCAATCAGATTGGTGATCACATATTGTGCTGACTTGAAGGTGTTGCCTGCTGCATATCCCCATGATTCATTGCCAATCGCATCATCCGTTTGCCAGGCCAGTGTGCGGATACTGCCCTGTTTGCCTCTTTCCATATCAAGGACAGCAGCTTCTTCAGGAAAAGAAATATTTTTGTAATTCAGCACGACTCCTTTGTTCCATTCCAGACCTTTGTTGTAATAGAATGACGCAAATGATTTGCGGTAAGGATCCATGGCAGGTTGTTCTATCCACCAATCGAACCAGAATAATTGCGGCTGGTATTTATTCACGAGCTCATTGCAGCGGAGCAGCCAGTCGTTCATATATTCGGGAGAAGGCGTTTCGCTTTCCAGTCTTGCAGGGCCATAAAAATCAGCATACTTAGGATCCAGCACGTCCGATTCAAATTCTTTTCCGCCATTCATAAAGAACCAATGTTCGATACGGTGTGATGATAATCCAAATATCAGTCCCTGCTTTTTTATTTCGGTTGCCAGCTCACCTATTACATCCCGGTGTGGCCCCATTTCCGCGGCATTCCATTTTGACAAAGCGGTTTTGTACATGGCAAAACCATCATGATGTTCTGCAACAGGCACCACATATTTCGCGCCCGCTTTTTTGAAAAGCGCTACCCAATCTGCGGCATTGAATTTTTCTGCTTTGAACATCGGGATGAAATCTTTGTAACCAAATTTATTTTGCGGGCCATAGGTTTCCGCATGATGCTTAAACTCCTTTGAATCTTTCTGGTACATTTCGCGAGGATACCATTCCGAGCTAAATGCCGGAACCGAGTAAACCCCCCAGTGAATGAATATCCCGAACTTGGCATCCCTGAACCAATCGGGTATCTGATATTTTTTTAAAGATTCCCAGTTAGCCTGATATCTGTCTTGTGCCTGTGATGGCGTAACTGATAGAGCAGATAAAAAAATAAGCGAAAAGAATAAGAATAGCTTTCTCATATTATTTACATTTTTTTATACTTATTACCCGGATAAGACCATATCAAATACCAGAATGCCGGAGATTTCTCATCCTACCTTTCTTTTATACTAAGCCTCTGTTCTTCACCGGATTCGAAATGACGATACCCAACCGCACGCCACTGATAATATTACAGCGTATTATTATGATATTTTGAAAGACTTTATTTATCCATTCACTGCTTTTACTTTGTATCCCTTCCATCCAAAATATAAGATGACAGCAAAGCACAACAGCGGCACGATATAACCATACTGGATATCGCCCGTGCCATCGCTTATATAGCCAAAAATCCTTGGCATGATTGCTCCGCCCACAATGGACATGATGAGCAGGCTGCTACCGAATTCCGTATCTGCTTTGAGCCCTTTTATACCAAGCGCGAAAATGGTTGGGAACATGATGGACATGAAAAAGCAGATGCCAATTACTGCATATACCGTGATCATCCCATGCGCCTCCATGGCCACTACACACAACAGGATATTGATGATTGCATATAATACCAGCAATCTGTCCGGCCTGATGTATTTCATCAGGAAGGTACCCAGGAACCTGCCAATTAAAAACGATGCCCCGCACACGCCTGAATAATCACTGGCGCTTAACTCACTGATGCCAGAAGATTTTGTTGCATACAACACAAAAAGACTTAGCACAGAAACCTGTGCGCCCACATAAAAAAACTGAGCAACAACCGCCCAAGCAAGATGCTTATGCTTAAATGCATGAAACATATTTTTGCCTGCAACGTGGCCTTCATGATCCTGAATCACCGGTAGTTTAGTGAAGACAAAAATAATTGCCACCACCACCAGCACAACGCCAAAAATGAAATAGGGGACCTTGACTGATGATGCTTCTGATGCAAGAGCTATTTTCCTGGCAGCATCTGTCATGGAACTTAATTCAACATCGGAATAGCCCTTGGTAAGTATGACCCTTGCTCCGATAATAGGCGCCATGGCTGCGGCAAGCCCATTGAAAGATTGAGAAAAATTAAGCCTTTGCGTGGAGGTCTCCGGATCGCCCAGCGAAGAAGCATATGGATTGGCAGCCGTTTCCAGCATTGCCAAACCGCACGCAATCACGAAAAGAGCAAACAGGAAAAAATCATACGACTGTGTGTTGGCAGCGGGAATGAATAGAAATGTGCCGGTCGCAAAAAATAACAGGCCTGTGATGATGCCAGCCTTGTATCCGAATTTTTTCATTATAATCCCCGCAGGAAATGCCATTAAAAAATAAGCAATGTAAATGGCGGAATCAATCAAAGTAGATTGCGTGACAGTGAGGGTGAATGATTTTTTCAAATGGGGTATCAGGATCGGGTTCATGTTGTGCACGAAGCCCCACAAAAAAAACAGTGACGTGATCATGATAAAAGCAAAGCGGTAGGACTTGTTTGTCAGGGATGGCATAATTAAAATTTTATGAGCAATCGGGTTAAATACTGCTTTTGGTTTATGCCACTATTTATAAGAAAGCAATAAAGAATGGAACATGAGAACAATTCATTAGAAAGAAAACAGCTCAGATTCCGGTAATTAGAGACAGTCATTTTCATCATGGCAAAATGCTAAAGCAGTTGATCAATAAATATACATCATATAGATTTACACCAACCGATTTGTAAACTTAGTTTTCTGCAGCAGAAATCCATACCAGCATTTTTTCAAATATTTGTGCTATTTTAACATCCCTGTTTTGATCATACAAATAGCATGAAACCAGTATTGCGCCAGATAACTGCTTCGCCTGTAAATTCTTTTCTGGTAAGAAAAGACAACGGCGCTTATATGGTGAACAACTGGCATTACCATTCAGAAATAGAATTGCTGTACATTAAAAGAAGCTCGGGGACCTGGCTGATAGGTGATCATATCGGGCATTTTCAAAGTGGCGATATTGTTATGGTAGGCGCTAATCTGCCTCATTGTTTCCGCCATGAAAATGAATTTACTTGTATGGATGAAAATGCAGGAGAAACCATTTGCATAAAATTCCTTCCCGAGATTTTTGGCGGTGCGTTTTTAAATTTGCCCGAAACAAAGCATATTAAGGACCTGCTTGTGAAATGCGGCAGTGGCATCAAACTCGCCGGTAAATCCCGGAAGCATATAGCTTCGATGATTGAAAAGATGCCCGGTTTGCTGCCCGGGAAAAAAATGGTTTACCTGGTATCTATATTGGAGGAAATTGCACAAAATAAAAAACAAGTGCAGCTTTCATCCAAAGGCTTTATGCAATTGCCCGGCGATACCGACAGAGATCGCATTAAAATAGTTTTCGATTATACGTTTGCGCATTATAGTGAAAAGATCACCATTGATCAGGTTGCTTCACTGTTGAATATGGCGCAGCAATCTTTCTGCAGGTATTTTAAGAGCAAAACAAAAAAAACATATATCCGGTTCCTGATGGAAGTAAGGATTGGCGCTGCATGCCGGTTGCTGGTGGAAGATGAAAAAAATGTGGCGGAGATCAGTTACGAATGCGGGTATAACAATATTTCCCATTTCAACCATCAGTTTAAATCTATCAACGGCAAGAGCCCGCTGGAGTATAAACGGGATTATCTGAAAAGCAATACGCCCGCTGCAGGAGAAATCCATTCATCTGCCATTTAAAAACCGCATCAGGCGGCTCATCACATTACCTCACCCGGTATCTCATTTTCATATTATCACAATGACATGGGCAGGATGCTCATGGGCAAGGTTATTCAGCTTTAGGGCTTTATCGGGATAAAATATCTGACCGATAATCTTTCAATATGCATTGCGCATGAGCCTACCTGTGAACACAACTCACAAAGAATCTCTGCTTGCAATACCAAGCCCATTTTTAAATCAAAATCTCCCGAAATGGGATAAAATTCTATCGTAGCCAATATATTCTTATTGATTATAAATCACTTATCAGTCTGGCATGTGATTCGTTAACCATAGTAGAATAGAAATAATCAGATAACTTCTAAACTTTTTAAAATGATCAGAAAAAAAACCAAAAAAAGCATCTTCACTTTGCTTGCCATTTTTGCTGCGCTTGCAGTAACCGCGCAGACCGATTTAAATTTCAATAGATACACTCTTCTTTCAGGCACTAACCTGCAGGCGGGAGCAGTGTACCGCTTTGCATCCGTAAAGCCAGATGTCGATGCGATTGTAACAATCGAAAAAATCACCAGCAGCGCATCGCTGGATACGCTGGATTTCACTCCGCTCGGTTATACTGCGATATTGCAGCCACAGCTAAGCGTAGTGCCTCATAGCTGGGGGTATGTAGTATTCAATGTCCAGTTTGTTTTAGCCGGAAGCCAGGCGCCTATAGCGCAGTCGAGCATCCCTGCGAAAGGCAACAATTACAAGACCGGCTTCCGCAACGATGTTAAGATAGAAGTGATCAACTCATCGGTCACCTCATTCAAAGTCAGGATGTATATGTCCAATCATTACGACTTTACGCTGAACAGGAAAGCTGAACTTTACATTGAAAAATATGAATACGAAAACCCGAGGCTTTCCGAAGCAACAAACAGCACAGGTTATTTATCTGAGGCAAAAGGCAATTAGGATAATGTATTTTTCATGAAAGCTAACTATAATAGATAACAATATAGAACTCTTTTTTTACCAAGACCCGTACCCTCAACAAGGCCCTGAAATATTTTCAGGGTTTTTTTTGCAGTATTTATATAATGGTGAATGATGGAAATCAATTGTGGGGTTGACGCTATGCTCGCACGATATCGCCTGATACATACCAGACTGGTATCTGAGCGCAGTATCTGATTATGGCTGCTAAATGATATCCTATATAAAAAAAATAACAAGTTGGTGCTCTTCCTATGGAAAGCCTGTAATACATTTGGGGCAATAAGTAACTTAACACAAACAATTCAGGAGCGCTTATGAAAGAGCAGCCGGGATCTGAAGGCAGTTCACCTATCCCCTTCCCATCGGATGATACAGAGATCATGGAGCAAGTGCTTGACTTTTTCCTTGAGGCAAACCCCCATGTGAAATGCAATATCACCGATATTGCGCAGCGCTGGGGCACCCTTACCAAGCCACAGACACATCGCCTGGGGCAGCTTTTGAAAGAATCCGGCCTGTTCATTGTGTTTGAAAAAAAAGGATATGAGCTTTTTATGATGAAGGACTCCGCCAGAGAGCAACTAATTGAAGCGGGATCTTACGAAAACTTCATGGCCAACCGTAAGGAAACGCATGAGATGAGCGAGGAAGAGCTTGCAAAGACCAGGCTAAGGGATAAGGAAGATGAAATCAGAATGGATGATGAAATCAACCGTAAAGAAAAGGCAAAAGAGAACCGGGTCATCATGATCATTGGGATGGCGGTGCTTGTGGTGCTGATCATTCTTGGGAAAATACTGCTAGGTAAAATAAAAAACAGGTAGGAATCCTTAGTGCCTGCTTTTGAGCAAGCACCACCAGCAAATCAGGTAGCTATCCCATACTCAACTCCCACCCTATTCATGGGGCTTCCATACTTCATGTACGCTTTTACCATACAGTTCCCATACAGCAAGTACGCTTTTACCATAGAGCTCCCATACTTCATGTACGCTTTTACCATATAGTTCCTATACTTCATGTACGCTTTTACTATGCAGCCCCTATACTTCATGTACGCTTTTACCATATAGTTCCCATACTTCATGTACGCTTTTACTATACAGTTCCTATACTTCATGTACGCTTTTACCATACAGTTCCCATACAGCAAGTACGCTTTTACCCTGTTTCAGCCATACAGTATCCATATGGATGCCATGCACTTGCCTTCCTGTAGCTGGTGACTGAAGGGTTAGCTTTTTAAATTTCGATAATAAACAGGTATTCAATGAATTGATAGGAGTTTCGGAACTCAGAGAGGAGAAACGCATGAGAAGATCAGATAAGCCAATGATTGTCAGATTTTTTGCAAATAAACGATTGTGCCTTTGCCGGGAGCGGAAGTTATTTTACTTGTATAATGAATTTGTTCAGCACGTTGCCTGATATTGTTTAACCCGAAACCTTCGGCAGGCTTTTCCATGTCAAAACCTTTGCCGTTGTCTTTTATAAGCAATTCAATTTTTTTATTCAGTTGCCTGATAGTCACTTCAATTATGGTACACTCAGCATATTTCAGGCTGTTGTTTATGGTTTCTTTGGCAACCAAAAATAAATTCCGCTTTTCGGTTTTTGATATCACACGATTTGTTTCGCCGGCTTCGATGTTCCCTTCAAAATGTATCCCATTTACCTGACATACCGGCAACGCGTATTTTTTTATTCTTTCCATCAGTTCGTATACAGAATCCTTTGTATCGTCCAGCACCCAGATCATATCCCTCAGCCCGAGAGAAGCTTGTGTGAGCGAATGTTCCACCTGGTCCAGATGCTCTTCTTTATCCGGCTCTTTTTTTGCGAGGTGGGCGAATATTTTCAGCGTGTTCAGGGTGCTGCCAATATCGTCATGGAGATCACTGGCAATGTCTTTTCTTATTTGCTGTTGCTTTTTGATCTGCATCAGCCTGTAACGGTACAGCGCATAGAACAACGCTGCTATATAAGCAAAAATAGCTGCCTTAAACCATAAGGTCTGGTACCATTTGGGGAGGTACTCCAGCTTTATTTCTTTGACCTGGCTCCAGGTGCCAAATTCATTGGAAGCCTTTACCATTAATGTATAATCGCCGGGCGCCAACCCAATCAGATTTACAAAATTCTGCGCCCCCTGGTTTATCCAGTCCCCTTTCAGCTCTTTTATTTTATAATAGTAAGTTGTTCTTTCGGGATTGCTATAACTGAGTGCAGAAAAATAAATGGTGGCCTGCACCACATTTTCTGATACTTTAAGAAAGTTGAGCCTTAAATCGGATGTATCATAGGTAGCACCTGTGGTTTCCATTTTTACATGGCTGATAAAAAGGGCCGGTCGGTTTGTATCGGGATATAATAAATCAGGTTGAATGGCTGTAATGCCATTGAGCCCACCCGCATAAACGATACCATGGAAACTTGCACCGGTATTTTGCTCAAAAATATTCGATTGCATCCCGTCGCTTTCATAATAGTTTCTGATATTGTAGCTATGTTTTATGTCTATTACTGATAGCCCATTGTTTGTTGTGACAAAAAGCAGGCTGTCTTTATATGAAATGAGCTTATAAGCATTGTTATTACAAAGGCCGTCATCTGTGGATATTTCCCTGATCTTTTTCAGGTTGGAGTCCAGCACAATGATCCCCGAACCATATGAAGCAACAAAATATTGATTGCCTGCTTCGCAAACATCCATAAAAGTCGAATATGGTTTTTTCGAGTGCGAGTCCAACAGAGGAGCAAACTGTTCAATACTTCTGGTGAAAGGATTAAAAAAGGAAATTGCATTGTCCCCAAGGATCCAAATTCTTCTGTGGGTATCCTGATATAATGAATAAATTACAGTTTCTACCAGAGAACCAGGCAATGTATTTTTATTAATCTCATACACTTTATGCCTTTTGTAATTCCAGATAATCAATCTGCTGTTGTTGAATGTTCCCATTATAAACAAAGAATCGCCAATATTCAAGAAGCTGCTAAAAGTAATCTTGCCCAATGACCTGAATTCAGGATACAGCAGTTCAAGCGGCATCAAAGACAGGTCCTTTTTTATTTTGAATAATCCTCTGTCGTTAGAAGTAATCCAGTTATGATCTGCTGTTTCAAAAATGATGTAGAATGGCTGTTTTCCTGAGATCAGCCTAATATTCCCGGTCAGGGTATTGACTTTATATAAGCCATCATCCGCGCAGCAATAAATAAGCGAATCGCTCACAGGAGATATATAGTAAACATGCCGCATCCGGGTTTCGGAATTTGCCGATTGCGAAAACTGCACAAAACCTGAGCTACGGATGTTACAATAGGCCAAGCCCTGCGCACAGCCCAGCAGGCAATAATTATCATCATCGAGATAAATATGAAAAATCTTCCCCAACCAGTAATCGTCCTGTCCTCTTGTGTTTTCCTTTATATCCTCACCATGCAATCCAAGTGTGTCAATCCTCAGCAGATTACCTGATTTGCAAAACCAAATGAAACCTTTGTTGTCCTGACCGCAACTATACACGTCGGAGCCCTGGGATTGCCGTATCAGGGGGAATGGGTCTAATGAACAGGCCAATTTGTTTTGCCTGTCTATGCTAAAAGACCTGAGGCCCAAGTTAGTGGAAGCAAGTACCCTATGGTCATTCAATTCAATAGCATCGTAAAATATGATACTATTCTGGTACGATGACCTTAATCCCGATTCCCTGATCATTCCGATCAAATTCAAAGCAAGTTGATCCAAAACAAATACTCCTGCATTCTTTCCGAAAACCCATAAATGGTGATTATGGTCAACCAAAGTATAATTTACCACCAATGTCTCATTCCTGTCGCTCAATGGATTTCTGAACATCCATTTTTTCATTTTGTGCGAATCGGTATCCAGCACAAAGAGACCATCAGAACTCCCTATATAAAGTTTTGTGCGATCCAGCGCAACTGAATTAAAGTTAATGCTCGATTTTTGTGCACTGACTGATGGAAAACAACTAAAAGAAACATTGCCTGTGACATAATTAACCGCATCAATCCCCCCGGATGAATTAATGACCCATATCAATTTATGGAGGGTATCGAGACATAAACCTGCAATAGCGGGCCCCGTGAGCCTGTGAGACGCAGTCATCCCTTTATTGTATATTTCAAATTTCTTGCCGTCAAAACGATTCAGCCCGTCCTGAGTCCCCACCCAAAAAAAACCATATGGATCCTTAAGAATTTTTGTTACAAAGACACTGCTCAAACCGGACGAGGGTGGAAAATGATTAAATTTATAATATACATTTTCCTGCGCCATCAAATAAATATGGATGCATGAGCAAAGCAATGTCAGACAAAACACCAGAAGATTCTTTATCCAATAAACCTTTCTGCGATGAATGAAGTTTATTATGACTGGCTTATTATTTTCTTTGTGCATGAAATCCCTTTGATGAGCGCATATTCAGCTCAACTTATTAAAATAATAAAAAATATCAAAGCAGGACCGAACAATCTTGTTTTTGTGATCAGAGATGAGGCTACTTCGGCAGGCAATGCCCAATTTTGTTTTAAGCTACAGGTATGGAAGCTCTCATATAATACAGAAAGCAATAATAATGAATTTTTGCCCCTGGCTGGCCTGATACTTGATAACCGGGACAGAAATTCATGGAAAAAAGCTTTTTCATATATCTACACCCATTTCAAATCGAAACGAAAGATAATTGTGACCTATTCACATGGAGCGGGGTTCGGCATCAACAGAGATCATTCCGGAGTCATCAGGGCAGGGACGCTAAAGCCAGAAGTTCCTATTGCACCTGAAGCTATTCATTTTATTGAAGGGACTCAACCCCTATCTATTTCTGGTAAACCTACCGGTGCAAGTTCTAAGAAGATAGCAATACTATGGGTGACAGATATTGCTGAGATGCTTGCAGCGTGCCTGCCCGGTGACCCGATTGATATATTGCTCATGATCAATTGCAATATGCAATTGATAGATAACGGATATAATTTAAGAGAAAATGTAAAACTTCTTATAGCTCCTGAAGGCCTGATGAGAGCCGATGGTTATGATTTTGCACATCTGCTGGAGACAGTTTGCCACAATCCATCTATCTCCAATGATGAGATGGCGATACAGATCAGGGATGCATTTATTGAAAAGCACAGAAGGAATAATATGCCTGCATCACTCAGCAAAGCGACCCTTTTTGCAAATCAGCTTATTTATTTTGATGAGACCCGTAAGATTTTGGATGAACTGACTGGTATATTGCTGAATGATATTGATTTTTTTATGAGTGGATTGACCAAGGTAAGAAATACGTTGGTTTTACCAGTGACTTATGATTTTCTGCATGAGAGACCCTTGCCCCTGGAGCTGATAGACCTGGGCCAATGGATCCACCTCGTGAGCCAGGAGTTTCCCGAGATCTTTGCTTATAGAAGGATCAATGAGCGATTTGAAGACATACGGGAAAAGATTACTATAGCTGGCTATGTCGGGGATGAGATCAGAAAAAGAGATAATGAAAATGCTTTTAAGTATGGGTTTTCAGGAATCTCCATTTATTACCCAAAAGATTTCAATTCATGCATGAGAGATGCAGCATCTCATTATGCCTATTTTGGTGATGCCATTGATTCACGCTTTATCAGAGAATCGAAATGGAAAAATTTTTTAAGTACCTACTACAAGAAATTACAGGCTTCATGATATGTGCTATTCATGGGAATAAGCAGGATAACAACTAAGACCATGTTCAGATTGCCGTCATTTCGAACAGGAGACCTTGGGTTGCCAAGGAAAAAATGGGCGAGATGTTCGGAGAATGATTTGTGAATCAATTCATTATAAGAACATCATTGTAAGCCCAGCCTCAGCGTTTGCTGAGATAAAACATTCGTCGCGGGGCGGGCAACTCCTCACCGTTTTTCAATAAGTCGGATGGGGATTTCTCGCGGCGCTGTGAATTGTGTCAAGTGAAAGACCCCGCTGGCGCCACTCGAAATGACGATGATTATTGGTGGGCTCCGGGACAACCAACAAGAGCCATGGATATCCTATTATATTGCACCTATCGCGCTGCTATCATTTCGATCCCCGTTTGAGCGTTTGCTGATGCAATGAATGCATCGCGGGAGAGAAATCCGCCGCCAACCTATGTTGGATCGGAGGGGGATTTCTCGCGGCGCCGTGAATTGTCTCAAGTGAAAGACCCCGCTGGCGCCACTCGAAATGACGATGATTATTGGTGGGCTCCGGGACATTCAACAAGAGCATGGATTTCCTATGATATTGCACCTGGCACGCTGCTATCATTTCGATCCTCCGCCAACTTATGTTGGATTGGAGGGGGATTTCTCGCGGCGCCGTGAATTGCCCCAAGTAAAAGACCCCGCTGGCGCCACTCGAAATGACGATGATTATTGGTGGGCTCCGGGACATTCAACAAGAGCATGGATTTCCTATGATATTGCACCTGGCACGCTGCTATTATTTCGATC
>Ga0182030_10000591_pt1 | contig 69622 bp, 60 predicted proteins | sample 812S3MmetaG_FD_121299 | JGI IMG/M metagenome (GOLD analysis project Ga0182030, IMG submission 121299) | Permafrost microbial communities from Stordalen Mire, Sweden - 812S3M metaG (Illumina Assembly) | ecosystem: Environmental > Terrestrial > Soil > Wetlands > Permafrost | place: Sweden...
CGGGGAACAAAGTGCTTTGAGAACGATCTTCGCCTTCGATAAATCGCTTCATCCTGCGCTCCGACGAACCCGAAGGTTGAAGTTTGCGCCCCGATCATTGCACTATGTTTTCACACAGTCTCGGTCGAAACCCGCGATTCAGCCGGAGGGAGAAGACCCCGATCGAATCAGAGGATCACCGTGATGTTCGTAACGGATTGAGGACCTCGAGGCCCGAAAAGTGTTTTTCATTGTCCGTTACAATCACGCACTCGTTCGCTTCGGCGACGGCGGCAACGATCATATCCAAGTCGCTTCTGGGCTTCCCTGCGGCGCGGCCTTCAGACATTAGACCAGCCCAGAGCAATGCCGCCTTCTCGTCAAATGACAATATCCTTCCTTTGAAAAGTGACTGCGGACCCTCCGGTCCGGCAAACCACGCCTCCAATCGTTCGCGCTTTTTCCCCCTTGGTTTATCCAGTATGCCGCGCCGGATTTCAGCGATTGTCAGGGAGGATATGAACAAATCGCCATCAGACTGCGCGCCCATCCATTGCAATAGAGATTCTGACGGGTCCGGCTTCGTTATATTGCTGATAACGTTTGTGTCGAGAAGGTAGCGGGTCAAAGGTCAACCTTGCGGCCGGTTTCCCTGGCACGGCCAAAATCGAGACCGGCGCCCACGAGCGGCGACCGACGCAGCGCCTCGAGAATTCCACCTCTCTTCGGCGGATCGCCGGAGATCGTCCGGCCGATGGCGGCTCGAATCCTGGCTGAATCGGGCCCGTCTTCCGCGAGGCGCCGTGCGACGGAGCGGATCAAGTCACGATCTGCATCGAGTCCGAGCACCTCAAACCGCGCGATTCCTCGCTTCGTCAGACGGGAGCGATAATTTCGCAACGCTCTCTTCTGTGCTGAATCTTTCATGATCTCTCCGGAGGTATGCCCTGTAATATACCCGGTAATATCGTGTGGGGCAAGCCGCCCAATCACAAGGAGCACGACATGGGAACCATCAATTCAGCTGCCTCTATCCGCGTACCGTGGAACAAGGGAAAACTCGTTGGCCAGAAGGCGCCGTTCAAGCTAAAAGAGATTTGGGCGATCCGCGTTCGCTTGCAAATCTCAAGCAGAGGCCGAGAGCTGGCGCTATTCAACTTGGCGGTGGACAGCAAGCTTCGAGCTTGCGATTTGGTTCAGCTGCGTGTGCGCGACGTCTGTCACGGTCAGAACATGGCATCTCGGGCGCTGATCCTGCAGCAAAAGACGCAGCGGCCGGTGCAGTTCGAAATTACAGAACCCACGCGGGCCGCGGTATCGGCCTGGATCAAGAAATCGGCGTTGAATTCCGAAGACTTCCTATTCCCGAGCCGAATTCAGAAGTCACCCCATCTGTCTACCCGCCAATACGCCCGAATCGTTGATTCCTGGGTTCAACTATTGGGATTGGATACGACGAGCTACGGCACGCACACGTTGCGCCGGACGAAAGCGACGCTGATATATAGACGGACCAAGAACCTGCGTGCCGTGCAGTTGCTACTCGGTCATTCCAAGCTCGAGAGTACAGTCCGGTACCTCGGAATCGAAGTGGATGACGCGCTTGAAATGGCGGAGCAAACTGACGTGTGATGACACAGCGCCGGTCGGGGACAGGGGTCGCCGACCGGCCAATAGCGGTACTAGAGCACCTTCAAACGCTTGCCAGGAAGCCGCCATTCGCAGCCTGCGCTATTCTAGGGCCGATGTTTAACGGGATAGGTCCGTATGCGCAGTTTTGCTTCCGCAATTGGTTGGTTACAGGGAATGCTTGGTGATTTCGAAATTTTCATGCTTCTTTTCGGAATATGCACGGCATACTCGATATTTGTCCACATGCCAAGACGTCGTGCGTTTCTCGCAGTGTTAAAAGATGCAGATCCCGACACGTGGATTGCCATAAATCTTCCTGACGGAGTAATTGAGAAAGCCGGCGATGATGATCTAGGAGTCCGCTGGAGACTCACGCGATACCTTTGGAAACGCGAATACGTTTCGCGACACAATGCGAACCTAATTGCCGCTGCAGATAGATTGCGGTCTTCTTCCGCCATTTCTTTTGCGATCGGAGCGCCAGCCATGGCAGTCATTCTTTGTATTACCTTTGATCGACCCTAACTCGCGATGTAGCCGTGAGCATGAGATTGGGTCTCGCTCCGGCGTCGGACAGGACAGAAAGTTGAACATCTTCGAGATGATCCTCATAGTTGGGGCGGCGTTTATTGGAGCCTTCGTGGGATCGCGCCTCGCCGGAGGCGCAGGAGGTTTAGTCGGGCTTGTCACAGGTCCTAGCCTGATCTTTCTGTTGTCATGGCTCTTGTCGCGCAGGCGGCATTAACCGGCGTCTTGTACGCCGAACCGTAGAGTCGCGCATCATATTGAAGGCTAGATACTTTTTGATCGGCATTTTGATGGCAGCCGTTGCCCGTTGTTACGGGTGCGACCGCCGTTTACTTAAATCGAAGCGAGTCCGTATTTCTGTCGGCGAAATGGTCCGTACCCGTATATGCGACGCTAGAGGAATCGATGTCTGGGTCTAGCCCTACAATTGCAGTGATTATGCCAAAGCAAAAAATGCCGGTCATGAGGTGCATCGACGTCAAGGAGTATCAAGTTTACGAAGTGAGATTGCCTGGCAGGAAATCGGGTTACGTGAACATTGGGCAGTACGAGTTAACGGATAGAGATGGCAGTCTGACGTCTTGTTAGATAACAGGCGCGCGGTTAGCGGACGCTCACGAGTGCTCGCTACGGGTCGCGACCTGTCCATGGACGCCGCTCTCGTCTGTATGGGGTGGCAGCGGGCCAAATTCGCCATGAGTTTCAGGAGGCGGCCCCTTAATACGACCATACGCAAGCGGTCCGTCGTCAAGCTCAGCTCTGGAGCGTCAGGCGCGCACAGCTCGAAGGCTGATCAGTCGATCGCTCTAGTTTTTTCGGGGAACAACCCTGGCATCCATCGTGGGGCTAATGACGCGGGGAACGCCAGGCGCAGCGGCGACCGCGAATTTTCGGATGTCAGCACTTGCTTCTCGAGGAGGGTTGAGACAAGGCGACGTGCTTGCCGGTCCCCGGTGCCGGCGATCCCGGCCGCGTCGCCGCGGGGCAGCTCGCCGCGATAGAGAACCGCTTCGAGAATATTTCCAGTCTTCGGCGGTAGATTGCCGAACCGGATTTCTTCCTCGGCCCACAGGAGAATGCGCGCGCGCAGCCGATCGGGCTGGACGAGGCTTTCCATGAAGCTCACTTGGTCGAGGCAGGTTTCGAGGAAAAACCGACTGAAGGCCGCGAGCGCCTCTTCACTCAAGTTGCCGCGTCCGTCCAGGTCGTTGCGCCTCGGAAGGTCACTATTGGCCAGATGCTCCTTGTAGGCCGCGACATTGCGTGCAAGACCCCGCGCGACCGACCAGATTCCCGCCGTATCCAAGGTCTCAAGCAGGCTCGCGTGCGAGACTAGTCGCGCCACGCGCCCGTTTCCATCCACAAACGGGTGGATCCAGAGGAGTCGATGATGGGCGGCGGCCGATGAAAGGATGGCGTCGGTTTTTTTCAGGCGACTGAAGACATTCTCGTACGACGCGAGGAACCGCGGGACAGCTCCGGGACTGATCGCGACATGTTGCCCCACTTTGACATCCCGGTCGCGCAACTCTCCCGGAACCACTCTGATGCGCTCACCCGTATCGGGGTTCTCCACGGATAGAAGATCTTCCGGCAAACCCTCGCAGAAACGCCTATGAATTTCCCGGATCGCCTGCACGGATACTGCGCGTCCCGCGATGCCTCCTGCATCAATCCATTTCTGAACCGCAATATGCGACTTGGCTTCGAGCTGCAGGTCGCGCTGGTGCGGATCGCTGCTGTAGTCGTTCTTAAGCGCCCGCTCGATATCGACCGGGTGTGTGACGTGCCCTTCGATAAGGTTGCTGTAGTAACAATTCATTTCGCGCACCAAGTCGGCGAGCGCCGCCCGCACACCCTCGGGCAGGCTGCGCCGGAATCCGGCAGATCGTGCGGCCAGTTCGAGGCTCAAGTCGGTGAGCTCCCCGCGATGACGGGAGCCTTCGGGAATTACGAGCGGCTCCATCAGGGTTGGAGCCTCCCCGCGATCGACGACCGCTCGAATGTCCGGTTTGATGTCCGCTTCCATTTGAGCGATATAGTACTATTTATCAGGCTCTTTCTGGTCTCTGGTGAGGATAAAAGTCCTCTGGAAAGTCCGCATCGATGTCCGCCATGTCTGTCCCGTGTGTCGGCGGCGGCTCGCAGATCCCTTCCGCGTGGCTAGCCGCGTAGCTACGCGGCGGCCCCAAAGCCTCAATTGCCAAAGGATCAAGCGGTTACGAACCGTACCCACGAACAGGTGCAGAATATCGAACAGCGTTTTGCGCTGCGGTGGAGCTGCACGCGCCCCGTCCCAATCAGTACGGACTGGAGCATGAAAAGGATCACCCTACTCATGAAGATCTCGGTGTGAAAATAAAGTATGAGGGGTACGGGTTTGGCCGGATGGAGCAGGTCTGCATCGAGTCTCGGGCCAAAGCCCGAATCGCAGGTCTGGTGGCCAGTGCACTTCCTTAGTTGCCAGGCTAAGTTGCAGTACGGAGTAAACGCGAGGGGCCGCAGTGCGGCGCGCGCGCTTTGATGAATTGCCCGTTACCGCATTACCGTAGCTTCGACTCCTGAACTCCGGGCGGCGTCGTGGTCGAGACGGCTTCTTTCTTCGGATAATAGAGCTGGTAGAACCATGCGCAGGCCGTCTCAATCTGTGCCTGAATGCGCGGCGCAATCTCGTGCCGTTGGGGTTTTGTCACTCGCTCGGATTGCTGATGCAGATACTTCATGTGGTAGTGACTGTCGCTCTCCGGCTGCCCGATGACCGCGAGCTTCTCGGGATTGATCTCGAAGGGCGACAAGCCGAGCCACGCGTAGATGTGAGACATGCACGCAGTGGGTTGTTCGGTCAGGTCCTCGAAGCGAACGAAATACAGGTGCTGCTGCACGGCTTTCGGCAAATCCAGCACGGCATGCAGCGAGATCAACGGGGCGCCGATTGCCTTGTCTTTGGCGAACAGGATGTCGGCGCGCCCGAAGCGGTCGAAATCGGCCAGGTGATCGATGAAATCCAGAAGGATGGTGCGTTGGTGCTGCGCTTCGATAGAGCCGTAAATCTGTCCCAATTCCCGCAGGCAAACAAGTAGCTTCGCTTCCGGCTCGATTTGCAGCAGCAGCTCGATCGCATGGAGCCAGGCGCGGTTCTTGTCGACCACCGCTTTCTTGCCGCAATCACGATTCCATCCTCGCAAAAAGCCTTGCATGGCCGCGGCCAGATGCGCATAGCTGTTCTCGAAAGAGCGATCGAGCTGAGACAGAAAGAATTGGTCGTCGCTGATCATGCGGCGGATGCCCAGCACGATGTTGCATAGGGGCGAGCTGTGTCCTTCACATTGAATCTCGGGATGCTGGGCGAGCATTTGGCACAGCAGCGTGGACCCCGCCCTCGGCAGTCCGGTCACGCCGACAAATTTTGGAATCGTCATGGGGTTTCTTAACGCCGTACGGTCAATTAGGGATGCTAACCGCTTGGTTCCAGAAGCAAAATAGAGTCCTGATGCGGCATAGATCCAAGCGGCAAAGAATCTTGCAGCGGCGCGGCTTCAGAAGTGTTTGTTGATCTGCAGCCACGCGCGGAAGGCCGGGCTATCGCCCACCAGTGCCGGCGTCGATCCGAGCCGCGCGGCGATATAGGTTTTGGCACTGAACTGATGCGGTCCCGTCCAATTGAGGCCAAGGCCCGCGCCGCTCAGCGTTGCCTCGTTTTCTCCGCTCGTCCATGGGCTCTTATCGACCCTCACGCGCTCGGCATCGAAGAACGCCAGCGCCTGCCATTGCCCATGCCAGGAGCGCGCCAGATCGTGGCGCAACTCAGCGCTTGCCTGGACCCCGATGTCGCCCGCCAACGCACTCATGTCATAAGCCCTCACGGTGTATGCCCCGCCGGCGACCATCTTCTGCGAGGGATCCAGATTGACACTGGCCCATTGCCCCGACAACGTAACGTACAATGCGTCCTGCGGCGTCACGCGTTGCAGACGTGCGAAGGATGCATCCCACTGCGAGAAGGGTCCTCGGGTTCTGGCGGTCGCCGCATCCGGTTGCTGCGCCGTCGCATCGTCGAAGCCGACACGCCCTGACGTCACGCCCAAAGTCCAAGTAGTGATGCCGCCCGACAGCATTGCATCGCGCAAGTCACCGGACAGGCTCGCTATCCAGTCGTACAAGTGCCGGTCAGTGTGAATCGAGCTGACGTCGATATCGTCGCGGAGTTGCTTTCGGTCGAATTGCAATTGTCCGTAAAGATTGAGGTCGCGCGTACGCACCAGCGGCTGCTTGGCCCACAGGCTTTCCACCTGTGCGCTGCCGTGGCCCTCGAGCGATTCCAGCGAGTCCCCTAGAATGTAATGCAGCGCCGAATATGAGGCGCCCAGATGCGTGCCCTGGCCGCTCAGCACGGAATCATAAGAAAGCCGGCCGTAGTTCATGTCCTTGCCCGAAGTGAGCACGCTCGCATCCAGGACATCCCCATGGTGCAGTGGGTCGTTGAGGGCCACCTCGCCACCTGCACGTGCACTGCCGGTATAGCGATTGCCGTAGTTGTCCAGGGTCACGTTTCCCGCTACGGCAGGGCCCGGCGCGGCTTGCACCAGGAGATCCGACGCGCCAACGACCTCGCCGGGCTTGAGTGTCGCGCCTGTCAGCGCACCCGGGATATCGGCAAGCAGCAGCAGGACATGATCGAGGTCCGCCTGGCCGATGACGTGGCCGCTCTCGAGGGGCGCCAGCGTGGCTCGAAGCAGCCCATCACTCACGGGGCTGTGATTTTCGAGAAGGATCTTGCCGTAACGGGCTTCGATCACCTCGATGTTCACTACGCCGTCGCGAATCGTCTGCGCCGGAATGATGGCCCGGGCGAGAGGGTAGCCATGCGTGTGGTAAAAGTCGCTGATCCGGATCGCCCTATCATAGAGTTCGGGCAGCGTGAGATCCTTTCCTTCGGCTTCGGCAACCAGGGTGTGTAGCTTCGCGGTGTCGAAAGAGCTGTTGCCGGAAATATGGATCGCTTTGACTAGGAAAGTTGCAGTCGCCGGCAGCGTTTCTTCTCCGTGTTGCTCGATTTGCAATCCCGGTTGGTTCTGTGAGGGCGCGGGAGCCTCGAGCGGCTTGAGCTCCTGAAGAATCGTGCCTGCCCCTGGCGCGATAGGCGTGCCCGGCGCCGGCGCGACGGGGCCAGCCGCATGAACCGCGAAGGGCGACAAGGCGCTAAGCAACACCGCACGCAGGGCTTTCGCGGTGCGGGTCATCCCGTACCTCATGGTCCTTCGTTCAAGCCGTCATTGCGGGGTCATGAAAGCCAGCAGCAGCGGGTATGAGCCATTCGGCATGTACCAAACGCTCGTGAAGTCCCAGTTGGGATTGCTTTCACCGTTGGCGCTCGTGGCCGAGGTGAAATTGGTCTCAGTCTGCATCTGCGCGGTCGTCATGCCCCTACCGCCTGCCGATGTCGTCAGCCCGGAAGTCGTGACGTCCCAGAAGCTCGCGCTGACAGTGCCCTGCCCCGAAGTGACCCCGACTAGCCCGCCGACGTCGCTCGAGCCGCTCACGCTGCCCGTGGAGTAGCTGGTGCTGACCGTACCGGTGTTGATCCCCACCAAACCGCCGACGTTGCTCGAGCCGCTCACACTGCCGGTGGCGAAAGTGTTGGCGACGCTGCCGACGTTGTCGCCCACCAGGCCACCGATATTTTTTGTGCCGCTCACGTTGCCCGTGGCGTAACTGGTGTTGAGCGTGCCCGTGTTGTAGCCCGCCAGACCACCGACGTAGCTAGCGCCGTTAACTTCGCCCATGGCGTAGCTGCTGCTGACCGTGGTTCCGCTCGAGTTGTAACCCACCAGACCTCCAACATAGTTGCCGGTGCCGCTCACGCTGCCCGTAGCGTGGCTGGTGCTGATCGTTGGAGCGGAGGCGCTGGTGCTGACGCTGTAACCTATGAGACCGCCGACGTAACTGGCGCCACTCACGCTGCCCGTGGCATAGCCGCTGCCAACCGTGTTTCCGGAATTCATCCCGATCAGACCGCCGACATAGATGCCGCCGCCGCTCACGCTACCCGTGGCAGAGCTACCGCTGATCGAGTCTCCGGAGTCCTTCCCGACCAGACCGCCGACGTAGTTGCCGGTGCCGCTCACGGCGCCAGCGGCGTGGCTGCCGCTGATCGTGGCCGGGGAATCGTTGGCGCCGACTAAGTTGACGCCGACTAATCCACCCACCTCGCTTAGACCGTTCACGTCGCCCGTGGTGTAGCTGCCGGAGAGGGCGCCGGCGTTTTCCCCCACTAGGCCGCCGACACCGTTAGCGCCGAGAATCTTTCCGGTCGCGTAGCTGTTGCTGACGGTGTCATCGTTGTAACCCAGCAGCCCGCCGACATAGCTACCGGTGCCGCTCACGTTCCCCGTGGCGTGGCTGTTGGTGACCGTGCCGCGGGCCGTATCAAACCCCACCAGCCCACCGACGTAGCTGGCGCCGCTCACGCTGCCCGTGGCGTAGCTGGCGATGACCGCGCCGGCATTGAATCCAACTAGCCCTCCTATCCCGTTCGCAGCGTTCGCCACGCTGCCCTTGGCGTAACTTTGGTTGATCGTCCCATAGTTCCGCCCGACGAGGCCGCCGTCGTCATCGGGATTGGCGACGGGGCCCTGAACATTACCCGTCGCATGGCTGCCGGTGATCGTGCCCCAATTGGTCTCCACTAGCCCACCACCGCCGGTCACGTTACCACTGGCGTAGCTGTTGATGATCGTGCCGTAAGCGTGACCCCGTTGCCCATTGGTTCCCACCAGCCCGCCACCATAGGTCACCGTCCCCGTAGCGAAACTATTGGTGATCGTGCCCGTGAATGTGTTTTGACCCACCAGCCCGCCTCCGTTGATGACGTTACCCGTGGCATAGCTGTTGCTGATCGTGCCCCCAGTTCCATTGGTCCCCACCAGCCCACCACCGGTAGTCACGTTGCCCGTGGCGTAGCTGTTGCTGATCGTGCCGTCGTTGTAACCCACCAGCCCACCGTCGCTGTAAGATTGAGCAGCGGTCATGTTGACCGTGGAATAGCTGTTGATAACCGTGCCGTAGTTTTGTCCCACCAAAGCACCCGCCTCACCGCCATAACCGGTGATGCTCCCCGTCCCGACCATTGCCACGTCCTCAATCACCGAACCCTTGCCGGCAATTCCAATCAGACCCGCGCAAAACCCATACGAGGATGCGTCATTGATCGTGAGGCCGCTCACGCTATGCCCAAGCCCATTGAGCGTTCCGGTGAACGCAGGACTGACTGCGTCATAATTAAACACTCCGATCGGAATAAACCCTGCACTGCCCCAGACATCGACACTCGTCCCCGTTGCCGATGCGTTGATGTTCTGTCCCAGGGTGTACGTCGCGCCGAGGTTCATCGCCATCAATTGCAGCTGATGTGCATTATCGATCGTGGTCGAATATTCGGAGGCGAGCATCGGCAAGGTCGCCCCTGGGGTGCCGTTCGCGTTGTTCAGGCTGCCGTTGTTGTCGACCATCACCCAGTTGTTGCCCGATGCGCCCGGGGTGCTCGTGAAGTTGAAGCCCACGAAGTTCGCCGCCGTCTGCATCTGCGTCGTGGTCAGGCCGGTAGCGCCGGTGAGCGGTGCGCTCTGTCCTGAGCTCGTCACATCCCAATAACTTTCGGCGATGTTGCCGGTGTTCGCACCCACGAGGCCGCCTACATTGCTGCCCGATGCGCTCACTTCACCCACGGAATAGCTAGTACCGATCGCGGCGTGGGCTCCCACGTTGTAGCCCACGAGCCCGCCCACATCGTTCACACCTTTCACGCTGCTCGTGGTGTAGCTGTCGCTCACCGCTGCGGCATTCTGTCCCACCAGCCCGCCGACCTCTAAGCTGGAGCCCGCTACAGCGCCCGTCGAGTAGCTATCGATCACCGCGCCGTTGTTAGCCCCCACGAGACCACCGACCCCATTGCCGGCGCCTGTGACACTGCCCGTCGCGTAGCTCTCGCTCACCGTGCCGCTCGTTTGGCCCACCAGGCCCCCCACCACGTAGCTCGTACCGCTGACAGTGCCCGTGGCGTAAGTATCGTTGATGGTGCCCTGGCTCTTGCCCACCAGCGCACCGACATAACTCGAGCCGCTGATGCTGCCTCCCGCGAGCCCCACTTCCTCGATCGCGGAGGTGGGGCCTGCAACTCCGAATAAACCCACATTCGAGTTCGACGGCAGATTGATCGTGAGGTTGCTGACGCTGTGTAGAAGCCCATCGAACGTACCGGTGAACGGAGCGCTCGAGTTTCCGATCGGAATAAACCCTGAGCTGCCCCAAACGTCCGTGCCCGTTCCGCTCGTCGATGCGTCGATGTTGTGGTCGAGCGCGTACGTTCCCGCGGGATTCATCGCCATCAACTGCAGCTGGTGCGCGTTGTCGATCCGCGTCGTGTATTCGGAGGCGAGCATCGGGAAGGTCGCCCCTTGAGCACCATTTGCGTTGTTCAAGGTGCCGTTCATGTCGACCAGCACCCAGTTGTTGCCCGCTGCATCGGGCGTCGTCGTGAAGGTAAAGCCCGTCAAATATGAGGCCGTCTGCATCTGAGTCGTGGTAAGCCCCAGGGCGCCGCTCCCGGCCGATGTGCTCTGCCCAGAGGTCGTCACATCCCAGTAGCTCGCCGTGATGCTGCCGGTGCTGTTGCCCGCAAGGCCCCCGACCGTGCTGCCCGATCTGCTCACCGCCCCCTTGGCGTAGCTCGTGCTGATCGTGCTCCCGGATCCCAGGTTGTATCCCACCAGACCGCCCACATCCCCGGCACCGCTTACGTTGCCCGTCGCGTAGCTATCGCTCACTGCTCCGCTATTCTTCCCCACCAGCCCGCCCACCTCGGCGCCCGAGCCCGCAACGCTCCCTGTGGCGTAGCTATTGCTGATGACGCCGTCGCCTTCACCCACGAGGCCCCCGACTCCATTGCCGGAGCCCACGACACTGCCTGTGGCGTAGCTCTCGCTCAGCGCACCGCTTGCTTGGCCGACGAGGCCGCCCACCACGTAGCTCGTGCCGGTCACGTTGGTGGTGGCGTAGCTCTCGCTCACCACCCCACTGCTTTGGCCGACCAACGCCCCGACATAACTCGCTCCGCTCACGCTCCCGCCGATCAATCCGACGTCCCGGATCACCGCCCCCTTGCCGGATTCACCGATGAGACCCACATCGCTCATCGTCGGTCGATCGATCGTGAGGTTGCTGATCGTGTGACCCAAGCCCTCGAACGTCCCGGTGAAAGGAGCGGCTGCACTCCCGATCGGCGTGAAGCCCGCGTACACCGGCGTCGCGGCTCCGTTGGAATTCCAGGTGGCCGTCGCCGAGGCATCGATGTTGCTGCCGAGCGCGTAATGCCCGGCCGGCTTGGCCTCGATCCCCTGCAAATCCGTGCCGGTGGTGCTGCCCGCCGCCCCTAAGCTGTTGATCACCGTGTAGGAGACTCCGCCGATCACGAGCGCCGTGGTCGAGGTGGGCGAGACGTTCGCGAGGTTGATCTGCGCACCCGTACCGAGCGTATAACTCGGCGTCGAGATAGAAAGTCTCTCATTCGCTCCGGACAGAACGAGGGCGGCACCCGCCCGCAAGTTGAAGGTCCCCGCACCGCTCGCCGTCTCGGTTCCGTTCGCCGTGTTGGGGTTGATCGCGAGCCCCGCCGTGCCGCCCGTCGCGGTGATGTTCTCATTCACGTTGACGTTGTTCGAGGCGGTCAGCGTCAAGCTGGTGTTCGCGCTCGACGAGACCGTATCGTCGATATTGACGTTGCCGCTCCCGCTCGGCGCCTTGGTGCCCGCGCTGCTCTCGAGCGTGATGGAAGTCGTACCGAGCTCCTTCGAGAGCCCCGCCCCGGTGATGTCCCCGCCGCTTGCCGCCACGGTGAAGTCCTCCGGGTCGATCAGCCAGCTACCGGTGAGCCCCGTAGCAGCGGCGGTCGTCACCTTCGCCGCGTTCGCAACCTCCACGTGCGCCGCGTCCGTCTCGATGAACCCGCCGTTGCCGCCTTGGGGCGCGCTCGCATCGAGCGTGCCGCCCACCTGCACCGTGCCCGCGCTCATGCCGCCCAAAAGCTCGATCGTGCCCTCGTGGTTCAAGACCGTGCGCGCCTCGATGACACCGGTGTTGTTCACCACACTCGCAAGGAGTGCTCTCTGCGCTCCCGCCGTCATGATCACGAGCCCCCCGTCGGCCTCGATCAGTTGCTGATTCGCGGCCAAATCGCTGAGCGTGCTTCGGTCCACCTGCAGGTGCACCAACCGATCGCCGCTAAAATCGAGCGTGACCGCACTGCCCGCACTCAAGGCCACGGTGCCGAGCTGCGCGCTGATCACTCCCTCATTGCTCACCCGATTACCGATGAGCGCTACGTAGCCGCCGTTCGCGGCGATGATCGTCCCTTGGTTCACGATGCTACCCGTGCCGCTGCCCTCAAAGCTTCGGGTACTGCCGCTCACACTCGAATCACTCACATCGAGCGTCGAGGCCACCAAGCCGCCCACGTTCACTTCGGCGCCCTTGCCGAAAATGATGCCGTTCGGATTGATCAAGTACACCTGACCATTGGCATCCAAGTGCCCGAGAATCTCGCTCCCGTTCGTGCCCGAGATGCGGTTCACCGCCACGGCCGATGCGGACGGTTGCAGAAAATCCACCGACTCCTCTGAGCCCACGCTAAAGCTCAGCCAGTCGATCGCAACGTTGGTGCTCGATTGCCGGATGTCCGTTGTATTGCCGACCTGCGTGATGCTGGCGCTGCCCGAGACCACTTTCCCGCCGAGCGGATGACTCGTGGCGCTCACGGCTGCCGAGCCACAGAGAGGCGCTGCGCACGGCGAGCCGGCGTGCGCGAGCGGCGTGAGTGCGAGCGTGATCGCAACCGCCACCAAGTTGCGGCTCGCCACCCCGCGCGCACGCCCCGATCTTCCCCGCCCCGACTTCCCGCGTCCCCTCGCCGTCTCGGCCACCGGCACCCAGGCGCTCCTCACTTCACTCCAGATGAGACGGTAAACGCGGTTCATCGATGCGTGATGGTTCATGGTCTTGATTCCTTGTCGATGCCAGCCGAAACCTTATGGAAAATCCCATGGCATGGGACTTGAAATCGCCCGACTTCTACTCCCTCATGACCGCAAGGGTCCACCGGCAAATCCACAATCCACAATGCATTGCAAAGTAATGTAAAAAGTAAGGCCGTATGGAGCCCCAGCCGTTGATGACCTGCCGCCTCGTGGCGGCTGCCTTGTGGTGCGCTTTGCCATGCTGATGTAAGAGTCCGGTGCCCCGAATTTGGACACCTGAATCGGTCGTGCGCGCCCTGTTGCGCTAGCCGTTATGCGTGTAGACTCGTCCTATACACAAGCGATGTGTATAGGAGCTACTTATGAAGCAAGCCCGCAAACCGAATGCTGAACGCACGAATATAGTTCTTGATTCAAAACTCATCGCCCGGGTCAAGCGACTTGCCAATGTCAAAACGACTCGTGACGCAGTCCATGTCGCACTCGAGCATTACGTGCGTAGTCGCGACTACTCAGAAGTTCTAGCACTGCGCGGCACCGGCGGCGTTTCAGAAGGCTACGATCCCAAAGCAGCAAGCCCGCATCGGTGAGGACACATGCTGGTCGACTCTTCAGTGTGGATCGCCTACCTGCGTGGTGACGATCTGGTCGAAGTTGCGCTGCTCACCGAAGCGCTAGAGCAGCGAGCGACCGTGTGGCTGACAGCCACGATCCTGCAGGAGGTTCTACAGGGCGCAGATAGTCCCGACCGATTCACTCGCTGGGATCGGGTCCTTGGCGAGTTGCCGTTGGTAAACTCGCCCGAGACTCGGGAAGCAGCGCGCAGCGCAGCGCATTTGTACGCGCGATGTCGATGGGCAGGTGTAACTCCGCGGTCCGCGAATGACTGCCTGACAGCGACACACGCTATTTTTTCGAGCATGCCGCTTCTGCATCGTGATCGAGATTTTGATTTGATTGCCGGCGTCGAGCCGAAGCTGATGCTCGTCGCCGTGAGGCAATGACCGGCTTGGAGGGCGCCCCGAAATTATCTCTGTTTCGCCGCGGCCCAAGGAATGCCGTCCGTTGATGACCCGCCGCCTCGTGGCGGCTGCCTTGTGGTGCGCTTTGTCATGCTGATGTAAGAGTCCGGTGTCCCGGATCTGGACACCTGAATCGGTGCACCGGCAGCGAGGGTGACGGCGGCTACTAGAGGGGACCCTGCGCCCAGCCGGGGATCGCGGACGCGTCGACTAGGGCCGCATGCGCGCCGCCCAGCGATACAACAGGAACACCGTCAGCGCGAACACGCCGCTCCCGATCCATACGGCGGCGTTGTCGGCGAACTCATCGCCGACCAGGGCCAGAGGAAAATCCTTGCCTGAGAACGCGACGAAGGCGGCGATGAGCACACCCACCAGGCCCTCACCGACGATCATCCCGGAAGCCAGCAATACGCCGAGCTGCTTGGCAGCCGCGGGATTCGACGCACGCTGCGCGCGGCGGTCGTAGTACCAGCCCACGATCGCACCGACCACGACCATCAGCGTGCTTTGCGTCGGTAGGTAGATCCCCAGGCCCACGGCGAGCGGCGAGAGGTGCGCCGAGCGGGTGACTCGCCTCAGCGTTTCGTCGGCAACGATGACCAGGACGCCCACCAGCGCACCGATCCGAATCAAGCTCCAGTCGACGTTGTGCTGAATCACCCCCTGGGCCAGCGCCGAGATGAGGCCGGCCTGCGGCGCCGGCAACGGGTGCTCGTGGTGCGGGCCGGGGGCGCCGGCGAAACCGTAGGCATGGTTGAGCAGATCGAGGATCGGCGGGATGATCGCGGCGCCGGCGATGACGCCGATGACCAGCGCCACCTGCTGCTTCCACGGCGTCGCATCGACGAGCTGGCCGGTCTTGAGATCCTGCAGGTTGTTATTGGCGATGGTGGCCACGGCGAACACCACCGCGGTGACGAAGAGCGCGTACGCCACCAGCGCCGTCTCGTGGCCGGCGGGCAGACCAGAGCGGATGCCGGGCACCAGGAGCAGTGCTGCGCCGATCACTACCAGGATGCCGATGCCTGATAGCGGACTGTTCGAGGAACCGATCAGGCCGGCCATGTAGCCACAGACCGCCGAAACGAAGAAGCTCATCAACGCGATGTAGACCAGGGCGCCGGCCACCGTCGCCACCATATGCCCACCGAGGCCGGCGCCGGACGCGAAGTTCGCGACCAGCGCGCCGATCGGAACCATGCAGGCGAGCGAGATCAATGCTACGTAGCCGATCGGGATGTCCTGCTCGCTGCGCGGCAACAGTGCCGCGTTCCCGGCGGCGCGAGCCCGCGAAGCCGCCATGGCGGTGCGCAAGCCGGCGGCCACTGGTCCGACAAGTTTCGCCAACGTCCACACCGCAGCCACCCCGATGGTCCCGGCGCCGACGAAACGCACCTGGTGGCTCCAGGTATGCTGGGCGAGCTGCGCCATCGGCTCCGTGCTGATCGCGAGCGCCGAGAAGTGCGGCACCCCCCAGGCCCAGCCGATCAGCGCTCCGACGAACATCGCAACGCCGACCCACAGCCCCACCAGATGGCCGACGCCGAACAGCGCGAAAGACAGCAAGAAATCGAAGCCGGTTACGCCGCCGCGCTCATCGCCGACGCGGAAATACTTCACGACGTCGCTGGCGAAGATGCGCGTGGCCACGATGCAGGCAAATCCCGCCGCAACGATCGCGCCCCAGACCACGGCCGCGAGGCCGGCGCGGCTGTCCTCGACCGCCCCGGCATCCGCGTGCTCGCCGCCGCCGACCTTGAGCACCTCGGCGCAAGCGACGCCCTCCGGATAGGGGAGGTCGGACTGCGTCACCAGCGCGCGCCGCAGCGGAATCGAATACATGACGCCCAGGATCCCGCCGAGAGCGCAGATCGCGCAGGACACCCAGTATGGAAAGCCGGTCCACCAGCCAATCATCACCATGCCCGGCAGCACGAAGATGATGGCAGACAGGGTGCCGGCCGCCGAGGCGACGGTCTGCACGATGTTGTTTTCCTGGACGGTCATGCCCTTGAAGCCGCGCAGCACCGCCATCGAGATCACCGCGGCCGGGATCGAGGTGGCGAAGGTGAGGCCCGCTTTGAGTCCGAAGTAGACGTTGGCCGCGGTGAACGCCACGGTGATGAGTACGCCGAGCACCAGACCGCGCAACGTCAGTTCGACGCGCGGCGTGATGGCGAGCGGTGCGGATCTGGCAGGGTTGGTCATGTATCGTCCCCCGATTCTTGTCGTTTGGTCTTGCTGCGCGCGTACGCCGTACTAGTCGTGACTGGCGACCATGACTCTACATCGTTCGAAGAGAACTCGCGCCACGCGCCGCGGCGGCTCGAGAACGGGCGAGTTTAAAAATGCGAACGTCATCGGGGGGCGACCCCGGGGTTCACTGTTAGAATTCGCCGCATGTCCAGAGCGAAAGTGATCGGGCCAGGTGGCGAGCTCGGCCGCCTGTACGTCGTTTCGGCGCCGTCCGGGGCCGGCAAGACCAGCCTGGTGAGGGCGCTGATGGAGCGGGAGCCGCGGCTGCGTTTCTCCGTGTCCTATACGACCCGCGCGCCGCGACCCAATGAGCTCGATGGGCGCGATTACCATTTCGTTTCCGCCGCCCAATTCAAGGACATGGTCGAGCGCGGCGAATTCCTCGAGCATGCGCGAGTCTTCGACAATGAGTACGGCACGGGGCTCCGTGCGGTCGAAGCAGCATTGGGCGCGGGTGAGCTGTTGCTCCTCGAGATCGACTGGCAAGGAGCGCGCCAGGTGCGCTTGCGTCTGCCGGCGGCGCGCAGCATTTTCATCCTGCCGCCGACTCGCCCGGCCCTGGAAGAGCGGCTCAATGCGCGCAGCAGCGACTCGGCGGCGGTCATCGCTCGCCGCCTCATGGAGGCCGCCGAGGATATCGCGCACTGGCGCGAGTTCGAGTATGTCGTGATCAACGACCAGTTCGAGCAGGCGGTGGGGGACCTCTTGGACATCGTCCATGAGCGCGGCCAGCGCCTCGCGGCGAGCCGCCCCGAAGTGGTGCGCCTCGCTGGGGAACTCCTGACGGCGTAGCACGCGGACCGCGCCCCGCCAGGAAGTCCGAATCTGGCCTGCCGGGGCGCTTTCCTGCTATGCTTTCGATCCCTTTAACGGAACCCCACAAGCCATGGCGCGGATTACGGTCGAAGATTGTCTGCAAAACGAGCCCAACCTCTTCAACCTGGTGCTGCTCGCCGCCAAGCGTGCGCGGCGCCTGGCAAACGGCGCAGAAGCGACCGTCGAGTGGGAGAACGACAAGCCGACCGTCGTTGCGCTGCGCGAGATCGCCGCAGGAAACATCACGCTCGAGATGCTCGAGGAGCCCGAGGAGCCGGTACCGACGCCGGCGCCGGCCGCCGAGATGGAGATTCCTTCCGATTTCCGCGCCCCGCAACTTGGCCTAGGGGATTAGCCTCACCCTTCGGTACCGATGGATTATGCGTCTTCCATACTCGGTTTTTTACCCGGTGGAAGACGCTCCACTGGGATCAGTCAGCTTCTAGATAAGCTCGAGGGCTATCTCGCTCCCGCGCAGGTCGAGCGCGTGCGCGAAGCCTACGATTTCGGCGCCGAGCGTCATCAAGGCCAGAAGCGCGTATCGGGCGAACCCTACATTACGCATCCGGTCGCAGTAGCCGACATTCTTGCGGATCTCAAGCTCGACGCCGACACCCTGGTCGCCGCGATCCTGCACGATGTGATCGAGGATACACCGACCGCGAAAGCTGAGATCGCGTCCATCTTTGGTCAGGTGGTCGCCGAGCTCGTGGACGGCGTGAGCAAGCTCGACCAGATTCAGTTCAAGAATCGCCAGGAAGCGCAGGCGGAGAGCTTCCGCAAGATGTTGCTCGCGATGGTGCGCGATATCCGCGTCATCATGGTCAAGCTCGCCGACCGGATGCACAACATGCGCACCTTGGGCGTCATGCCGCCGGTCAAGCGGCGCCGCATCGCACGCGAGACTCTCGAGATCTACGCGCCGATCGCCGAGCGCCTCGGCCTCTATGCCGTCAAGCTCGAACTCGAGGATCTCGGATTTCGCGCACTCTACCCGTACCGCTATCGCGTGCTCGAGCGCGAGGTCAAGCGCGTGCGCGGCAATCAGAAGCAGTTCATCGCAAAAATCGCGGAGACGTTCAAGAACACCCTGCAAAAGGCGCAGATCACGGCCGCCGTCGAGGGCCGCGAGAAGCACCTCTACAGCATCTACAAGAAGATGCAGAACAAGCACATCTCCTTGAACGAGATGGTGGACGTGTACGGCTTTCGCATGGTCGTCGACAGCGTCGACACCTGCTACCGCACGCTCGGCTTGGTTCACAGCGTCTACAAGCCCATGCCGGGGCGCTTCAAGGACTACATCGCGATACCGCGCGTCAACGGCTACCAGTCGCTGCATACGACGCTGTTCGGGCCGAACGGCGTGCCGATCGAGGTTCAGATCCGCTCCGAACAGATGCACCGGGTCGCCGAGTCGGGCATCGCCGCCCACTGGAAGTACAAGTCGGGCGGCGACGCCTTCGGCGGCATCGAGCACGACCGCGCGCGCGAATGGCTCGCGAGCTTGGTGCAAATCCAGGAAGGAGGCAGCTCCGAGGAATTCCTGGAGAGCGTCAAGGTCGATCTATTCCCGGATAAGGTCTACGTATTCACCCCGAAGGGCAAGATCTTGCGGCTGCCGACTGGAGCGACAGCGGTCGATTTCGCCTATGCGATCCACACCGACGTGGGCAACCGCTGCGTCGCCGCCAAGGTCGATCGGCGCCTCGTGCCGCTGCGCACGCCGCTGCGCAACGGCCAGACCGTCGAGATCATCACCGCCAAGGGCGCGACGCCGAACCCGGCCTGGTCCAGCTTTCTGGTCACGGCGAAGGCGCGTGCGGCCATCCGTCAGTATCTCAAGAATTTGAAGCGCAGCGAGGCGGTCGAGCTCGGCAGGCGCTTGCTCGGCCAGGCGCTCGAGGAGCTCTCCTTGAGCCTCAAGAAGATCGCCCCTGCCGACATCGAGCGGATCGTAAAAGAGCTGAATCTCAAGGATGCCGACGAACTGTTCGAGAAGATCGGGTTGGGCGAGCGGTTGGCGCCCCTGGTCGCCCGGCATTTGCACCCGGCGCGGGACGGCGAGGCGAGTCTCTCGAGCGGGCCTTTGATGATCGCGGGCACGGAAGGCCTCTTGGTCACCTACGCGCGCTGCTGCTTTCCGATTCCGAACGATCCCATCATGGCGTACCTTTCGGCCGGCCGCGGCGTGATGATTCACCGGCAGAACTGCGGTAATCTCGCGGAATACCGCAAGCAGCCGGACAAATGGTTGTCGGTCGCCTGGGAAGCGACGCGCAGCCGACTGTTCAGCTCGGAGATTCAGCTCGACATAAACAACCGGGTGGGGGTTCTCGCGGCCGTGGCCTCGAGCATCGCGGGCACCGAGACCAACATCGATCAGGTATCGCTCGAGGAGCGTGACGTGAACAGCTCCTCGCTCAGGTTTCAGCTGCAGGTTCGTGACCGCAAGCATCTCGCTCAAGTCATTCGCACCATACGCCGCATGCCGGACGTGCAGCGCGTGTTCCGTACGCTCGCCTGACGCGCGTCTTCGGCCCCGGCTTCAACATCAGGAACGCAACATCATGAGCAAAAAGATCATCTCCACCGCAGACGCTCCGACCGCCATCGGCACCTATTCACAGGCTGCGCAGCTCGGCAATACCATCTGGGTGTCTGGGCAGATCGGCCTCGACCCCAAGACTCAGTCGCTGGTCGGCGGCGGCATCGAGGCGGAGGCGCATCAGGTCTTCAAGAACGTGAAGGCGATCGTCACGGCCGCCGGCGCCGGCCTCGACGACGTGGTCAAGGCCACGGTCTTTCTCATCGACCTTAACAACTTCGCGCTCGTCAACAAGATCATGGCCGAGTATTTCCGCGAACCCTACCCGGCGCGCGCGGCGCTCGGCGTCTCGGCGCTGCCGCGCGGAGCGCAGATCGAAGTGGAGTGCATCGTCGCACTGTGATCGACGGGAAGCCGGTAACGGCCCTGCGCGGGGTGGGCTCCGGCCTCGCCGAGCGGCTGCGCGTGCTCGGCGTCGAGACCCTGCAGGATCTCCTATTCCTCCTGCCCCTGCGCTACGAGGACCGCACCCGCATCGTGCCGCTGGGCGAGCTCATGCCCGGCCAGCGCGCCGCGGTCGAGGGCGAGGTTCTGCTCACGGAGGTCGCGTTTCGCGGGCGGCGCCAGCTACTCTCGAGGATCTCCGACGGGTCGGGTTTCCTCACACTGCGTTTTTTTTACTTCACCGCCCAGCAGCGCGAAGGGCTGGCGCGCGGCGTACGCGTGCGCTGTTTCGGGGAGGTGCGTCGAGGGCCCAAAGGCTTGGAGATCGTGCACCCGGAATACCGGCGCGCCGATCGCGCCGCCGCCAGCGGGGCCGATGAGCACCTGACACCGATTTATCCGGGCACGGAGGGCATCACGCAAGGACGCATGCGCCAGATGATGGGGAGCGCGCTCGATCAGACGGCGGCGGCGGAACTTGCAGACTGGCTGCCACCCGGCGTGCTGGGCGGATCGCACCTACCCACGCTGCGCGAGGCCTTGCAGTACGTTCATCGCCCACCGGCCGACGCGCCGGTCGACTTGCTGCTCGATTGGCGGCATCCGGCCCAGCGCCGGCTCGCCTTCGAGGAGATGCTCGCTCACCAGCTCTCCTTGAAGCTGCTGCGCAGGCGCATCCAACAGGATCCGGGCTGGCCGCTCGCCGGCGGCGGCGAGCTCAAGGCGCGATTGATCGCGGCGCTGCCTTTCCGCACGACGCGCGCGCAGCGGCGCGTGCTCGGCGAGATCGAGGCAGACCTCAAGCTCGACAAGCCGATGCTGCGCCTGGTGCAGGGAGATGTCGGTTGCGGCAAGACGCTGGTCGCGGCGCTCGCCGCGGCCGCTGCCATCGAGCAGGGGCGGCAGGTGGCGTTGATGGCGCCCACCGAGCTGCTCGCCGATCAGCACGCGCAGAATTTCCGGCGCTGGTTCGAGCCGCTGGGAACTGCCGTTGCGCTCCTCACCGGACGGCAGACCGGCAAGGCGCGCCGAGCGGTGCTCGAAGGAATCCGCGAGGGTCATGCATCGCTGGTCATCGGCACCCACGCACTGTTCCAAGAGGAGGTCGCGTTCGCATCGCTCGCCCTGGTGATCGTCGATGAGCAGCATCGCTTCGGCGTGCATCAGCGCCTCAGCTTGCGCGAGAAGGGCACGCAGGGCGGACGCCAACCTCATCAGCTGATCATGACCGCGACGCCGATCCCGCGTACCTTGGCGATGACCGCCTATGCGGATCTCGACGTCTCGATCATCGACGAGCTGCCGCCGGGGCGCACTCCGGTGAAGACCGTCGCTCTCGCGGACACGCGGCGCGATGAGGTCGTCATGCGTATCCGCAGCGCATGTCTCGCCGGACGCCAGGCTTATTGGGTCTGTCCGCTGATCGACGAATCCGAGGAGATGCCTTACCAGGCCGCCGAGGAGACCGCCGCGGCGCTCGCGGCGGCGCTCCCGGAGCTCGCGGTCACCGTGGTGCACGGACGCATGGCGGCGGCCGCCAAGGAGCGGGCCATGCGCCTCTTCAAGGAGGGCAAGATCCAGCTTCTGGTAGCCACTACCGTCATCGAGGTGGGCGTCGACGTGCCGAATGCAACACTCATGGTCGTCGAAAACGCGGAGCGCATGGGGCTCGCACAATTGCATCAATTGCGCGGGCGCGTAGGCCGCGGTCAACACGAGAGCTCCTGCCTGCTGCTGTATCGCGCGCCGCTGTCATCCATGGCGCGCGAGCGTCTCGCCGTCATGCGCAACACCAACGACGGATTCGAGGTGGCGCGCCGCGACCTCGAGCTGCGCGGGCCGGGCGAGCTCTTGGGCACGCGCCAGACCGGACTCGCGCAGATGCGCGTGGCCGATTTGGTGCGCGACGCCGATTTGCTGCCGAAAGTGCAGGCCGCCGCGGAAGTCTTGCTGCGCGATTGGCCGCCCAACATCGCGCCGCTCATCCGCCGCTGGGTGGGTCATGGGGAGCGATACGGCCGCGTCGGTTAGAATGGCGCGCCATGAATCCGCCCAACGCACGAAGACTCGACCCAACCGAATGGCTCCCGGCGGAGCGATTGGGGCAGCTCGACATCGATGCACGCGTGCGTCCGTGGCTCATCGGCAAGGGTTTGATCACGCTGCGCATGAAAGAGGTCTGCGGCGATCGGTTCGGCTCGCGCCTGATCGGGCAATGGACCGGCCTTTTGAGCGACGCGCACCGCGCGTCCCTGCGCGTCGCCGATTCGGCGGGGCTGTTCCGCAACGTGGAGCTGTACTGCGCCGAACAGGTGTGGGTCTTCGCCGAAACCGTGATTCCGGACTCCACGCTGTGCGCCTACCCGTGGCTCGCGGAGCTCGGGGAGGCCTCGCTCAGCGAGTTCTTGAGCGAGCTTTCGGGCGTCGAGCGCGGCTCCTATGAGTTTGCGCGCATCCCCGCGCACGATCCGCTCGCAGCGCGCGCGCTGCGCGAGGCCGAGATCGCGCCCGCCGGATTGTGGGCGCGGCGCGCGCGCGTTCAATATCGCGGCGTGCCGCTGCTGTCGCACGAAGTGTTCCTGCCCTCGATGGGCCGCGTCTAGGAACGGCGCGCGTGCGGCTGCCCCGCTCCGGGCCGGAATTGGCGCAGCGAATCGCCGAGCGCTGGCGCTGGTTCGTGTATCGGGCGCGGTTTCATCCCTGGACCACCAACGAGCTTCCCGGAATCGTGGCGACGCTCGAGGACTATGTCCAGCTCACGCGCTTGAACCGCCCGATCGGCATCTGGCTCTTGCTCTGGCCGACGTTGTGGGCGGTGTGGATCGCGGGGCGCGGCAGGCCGGATGCGCGCCTGTTCGTGATCTTCGTCGCCGGCACGGTGCTCATGCGCTCGGCCGGCTGCGCGATCAACGACTACGCCGATCGCAGTTTCGACCCACACGTCGCGCGCACCGAGTCGCGCCCGCTCGCAGCGGGGCGCATCACCACCATCGAGGCGTTGATCCTGTTCGCGGCACTGTCTCTGGCTGCGCTCTTGCTCGCGCTGCAGCTCAATAAATTGACGCTGCTGTGCGCGATAGGGGGCGCATTTCTCGCCGTGACCTATCCATTCGTGAAACGGTTCCTGTCCGTGCCGCAGCTCTACCTGGGACTCGCCTTCGGAGCGGGCATTCCGATGGCCTTCGCGGCGGAGCTAGACCATATTCCGCGGGTCGCGTGGCTCTTCGTGATCGCCAACATGCTGTGGGTGACCGTCTACGACACGATCTACGCCATGGTGGACCGCGACGACGATGTCAAGATCGGCGTCCGCTCCACGGCCATCCTATTCGGCGACTCCGATCGCCATATAATCGCCGTGCTGCAGGTGATGACGCTCACGTCGCTCTATCTCGCGGGACGCATGCTGCACATGAGCGGTTGGTATTCGGCGGGGCTCATCGCCGCAGCGGTTTTCTTCGTCTACCAGCTCTGGCTGATCCGCAACCGCGACCGCGACGCCTGTTTCCGGGCATTCCTCAACAACAACTACGTCGGCATGTCGGTGTTCATCGGGATCCTGCTCACCTACCAGTTCCGCGCATGAGCGGCGAGGCGGGGGCTTACTCCCTCGATCCGCGCTGGGTTCGGCGCTCCTTCGATCGGGCGAGCGCAACCTACGATGCATCCGCGGTGCTGCAAGGGGAAGTACGCTCGCTCCTGCTCGAGCGGCTCGATCTGACCGCGCTCACGCCGCAGGTAGTTCTCGACGCCGGCGCGGGCACCGGGGCGGCCTGCCGGGCTCTCAAGACTCGCTACCCCAAGGCCCGCGTGCTCGCGGTGGACTCTGCCGCGGGCATGCTGCGCAGCGCCGCTGCCCGGCGCTCGTGGTTTCGCCCGTTTTTCAACGTGGCCGCAGACGCGACGCGTCTGCCGCTCGCGGACGGCAGCGTCGATCTGGTGCTCTCCAATTTCATGCTGCCCTGGTGCGATCCCGACGCGGTGTTCGCGGAATTTCGCCGCGTGCTCGCACCGCGCGGCTTCTTGACCTTCAGCAGCCTCGGTCCGGACACGCTGAAAGAGCTGCGCGCCGCGTGGAGGGAGGTCGACTCTCACAGCCGCGTGCTGCGCTTCATCGACATGCATGACCTCGGCGATGCGCTGGTGCGCGCCGGCTTCATCGAGCCGGTCCTCGATGTCGAGCGCTACACCCTCGAATACGCCGACGTGCGCGCGCTCGCACAGGATTTGAAGGCGGTCGGGGCCCGCAACGCCACCGCAGGACGCTTGAAGGGGTTGACCGGCCCGCGCAAGTTCGCAGGGATGGAGGCGGCGTATGAGGTTCACCGTCGCGCCGGCCGGCTGCCCGCCACTTACGAGGTCGTGTTCGGGCAGGCGTGGTCGCCGCGAGCCATTGCTCCCCGCGCGCACGGCGCGGCTTCGATCTCGCTCGAAGACTTGAAGGGCCGGCTGCCGTCACGGCGCTGAGTGCGGTGCTCTCAGGGGACGCAAAGATCGTTCATCAGTGTCGGCAATCGCCCGGGCGGGTTATTCTTGGCGCCATGGAACAGCGCATCGAGCTTGCTCCCAACTGTTCGCTCACCCCCACCGGGGCTAGGCTGTTTTTCGCTGCTACATCTTTGTTTTCTCTGGCTTTTGCCATGATTTTCGTCATCCAGGGATTCTGGCCGGTGTTGCCCTTCTGGGCGCTCGAGATGGCCGCTTTCGGGCTTGCGCTCGGCGCCAACATGCGGCGGCGGCTGTGCACTCAGACCGTCTTGATCACCGATTCGCAGATCAGCCTGGTGACGCGTTCTCGGCGCGGCGAGGCAAAAGAGGAGTTTGCGCGGCATTGGACGAAGGTTACACTTCGCATTCCGCGCACGCGGCTCCATCCGAGCAAGTTGACGATAGAGAGCCGTGGACGTACCTGCGAGGTCGGCAGCTTCCTCACAGACGAGGAAAGATGTCGGTTGGCTGAGCGATTGCGTCGATTAGTGGGCGGCATGAACGAATCGCCGCCGCTCGAACATTGATTAGAAACAAACGGGGATCCGACTAGATGAGTGCAACCAGGGCATTGACCGTTCGCGCCGACCGGCCGCGCGGCTTTTTCAAGACGCTCGCGCCGCGGTTCGCCGCCGCAGCGGCCGCGTGTGGCGTGTGGACGGCTGCCGGCGCCGGCGACATGTCGCCCAATACCTCCAATGGGTACAACCTGCCGCCCGGTGTGACCGAGATGAGCCGCGCCATCTACGATCTGCACATGGAGGCGTTCTGGATCTGCGTCATCATCGCGATCGTGGTCTTCGGGGCAATGATCTATTCGCTGGTCAAGTTTCGCCATTCGCAAGGCGCCGTTCCCGACACGAGCATGCTCCACAGCACCAAGGTCGAGATCGCCTGGACCATCGTCCCGGTGATTATCCTGGTGGTCATGGCGATCCCGGCCGCGGAACTCATCTTGAAGATGGAGGACATGCGCAATTCCGAGCTGTCGATCCGCGTGACCGGCTATCAGTGGAAGTGGCAGTACCAGTACATGGACGCCGGCGAGGGCATCAACTTCTACTCGACGCTCAAGCAGGACTCGAATTTCGCGCGCGAATTGCACTCCGGCATCGATCCTTCGAGCGTGCCGAACTACCTGCTCGACGTCGATCATCCCTTGGTCATCCCGAGCGGCACCAAGGTGCGCATCATCCTCACCTCGCAGGACGTCATCCATGCCTGGTTCGTGCCCGATTTCGGGCTCAAGCGGGCCGCCGTTCCGGGCTTCATCAACGAGCTCTGGTTCAAGGTCGACGCCGGCAAGGAAGGGATCTACCGCGGGCAGTGCGCCGCGCTCTGCGGCCGCGATCACGGCTTCATGCCCGTGGTGGTCGACGTGCGCACGCCCGACGAATTCAAGAAGTGGGTCGATGAGCAGAAGGCCGCGCTCAAGCAGGCATCGACTCCCGCGACCGACGCGCCGCGCTCCGCTCAAGTTCTGAATTAAGCAAGATAGAGAGACATTGCAAATGGCACAAGATCTCGCGCACGACCACGCTCACGACTCCCACGACGACCACAACCACGCGCCGACAGGCATCAAGCGCTGGCTGTTCTCGACCAATCACAAAGACATCGGCACCATGTATCTGGTGTTCAGCCTGATCATGTTCTTCATCGGCGGCTCGATGGCGATGGTGATCCGCGCGGAGCTGTTCAAACCGGGACTGCAGTTCTTGGATCCCGAGTTGTTCAATCAGATGACCACCATGCACGCGCTGGTCATGATATTCGGGGCCGTCATGCCCGCGTTCGTCGGGCTCGCAAACTGGATGGTGCCGCTGCAGATCGGCGCGCCGGACATGGCGCTGCCGCGCATGAACAACCTGAGTTTCTGGCTGCTGCCCTTCGCGTTCACCATTCTGCTGGGCTCGTTCGCCATGCCGGGCGGCGCCCCGGCGGCGGGCTGGACCATGTACCCGCCGCTGGTGCTGCAGAGCGGCGACGCCATGCCGATGCTGATCTTCGCGGTGCATCTCATGGGCGCCTCTTCGATCATGGGGGCCATCAATATCGTCGTGACCATCATGAACATGCGGGCGCCGGGCATGAACTTGCTGAAGATGCCGCTCTTCGTCTGGTCGTGGCTGATCACCGCGTATTTGCTCATCGCCGTGATGCCGGTGCTCGCGGGCGCGGTGACCATGCTGCTCACGGACCATTTCTTCGGCACCAGCTTCTTCAATCCGGCGGGCGGCGGCGACCCGCTGATGTTCGAGCATGTCTTCTGGTTCTTCGGTCATCCCGAGGTGTACATCATGATCCTGCCGGCGTTCGGCATCATCTCGGAGATCCTCCCGACGTTCTCGCGCAAGCCTTTGTTCGGCGCGACTTCGATGATCTACGCCATCGCCTCCATCGCATTCCTCTCGTTCATCGTGTGGGGCCACCACATGTTCGTCGACGGCATGCCGATGGCCGCGCAGCTCTTCTTCATGATGTCGACCATGCTGATCGCCGTGCCCACGGGGGTGAAGGTGTTCAACTGGACGGCCACCATGTGGCGCGGATCGCTGTCCTTCGAGCCGCCCATGCTGTTCGCCCTCGCCTTCCTGTTCCTGTTCTCGATCGGCGGTTTCTCGGGGCTCATGCTGGCTTTGGTTCCGGTCGACTTCCAGTACAACAACACTTACTTCGTGGTCGCGCACTTCCATTACGTGCTGGTGCCGGGCGCGATCTTCGCCATCATGGCCGCCGTGTACTATTGGCTCCCCAAGTGGACCGGCCACATGTACAACATGAAGCTCGCCCACACGCATTTCTGGCTGTCGGCGATTTTTGTGAACGTCCTGTTCTTCCCTCAGCACTTCCTCGGGCTGGCGGGAATGCCGCGACGCATCCCGGACTATGCCGTGCAGTTCACCGACTGGAACATGGTCTCCTCGATCGGCGGGTTCGTATTCGGCGCCTCGCAGATCCTGTTCGTGATATTGATCGTGCAGTGCGTGCGGGGCGGCAAGAAGGCCTCGGCCGAAGTATGGGACGATGCGCTGCCCACGGGGCTCGAGTGGACGCTCCCCTCGCCGCCGCCGTTCCATACCTTTACGGTGGCTCCGGAAATTAAATGAGCTCGGTCGAGATTCCCGAGAAGCGCCGCATCCGCGCCCGCGCCCTGATCCTCATGTCGGTGGCGCTCGCGTTTTACTTCGGATTCATCGTGATCTCGATCTACCGCGGCTATCACTGATGACCTCCGGTGATCCCAACCCGGCCGGACTCGATCCCGTACAGCGAAAGGTCGCCAATCGGCGCTTGATCCGTGGGCTCGTCATCATGACGGCTGCGAGCTTTGCGTTCGGCTGGGCGCTGGTGCCGCTCTATGACGTGTTCTGCAAGGTGGCCGGAATCGGCAATGCGGAGGCCAAGGCGGGCGCTGTTGATGTGCGCGAATCGGTCGATCCCACCCGCGAAGTGACGGTCGAATTCGTCGCCGACCCGGCCTCGGTCGGCAGCTTTGAATTCCGGCCGGAGTCGCGCTCCATGCGTGTGCATCCGGGAAAGCTCTATGACACGCAGTTTTTCGCGAAGAACTTGACGGGTGGACCGTCGGTCGCGCAAGCGGTGCCGAGCATCTCGCCGAGCGTCGCGGCCCAGTACTTTCACAAGACGCAGTGTTTTTGCTTCAGTCCGCAGCATTTCGCAGTCGGGGAAGGGCGCGACATGCCGGTGCGGTTCGTGGTGGACTCGAACCTGCCGGCGAACGTCGATAAGATTACCCTGGCGTATACCTTCTACGACACCACACAAGCCGCTGCATCGCGATGATCAAACGGCTAGAATGAAACTTTTCATGGATCAGGATTGAGAGAGTCGACTATGGCGCAAGCGCAAGCTCCGGAAGCTGACAAGTACTACATTCCCCACGGCAGTCCCTGGCCCATCTTCGCCGCGGTCTCGCTTTTCACGATCATGGCAGGAGCGGTCGCGCTGCTCGACGATTTGCTGCCCGCCTGGTCGCTGATTCCCGGATTCGCGCTGCTCACGATTCTGTTCATCGGCTGGTTCGGCACGGTCATCAGCGAGAACCAGCACGGCGTCTTCAACCTCACCGTCGACCGCTCGTTCCGCATGGGCATGATGTGGTTCATTTTCTCCGAGGTGATGTTCTTCGCAGCGTTTTTCGGCGCCCTGTTCTACGCGCGCCACCTCGCTACGCCCTGGCTCGCCGGCCACGGCACCAAGCCCCTGAACAGCATCCTGCTCTGGAAAGGGTATAGCGGGGTGTGGCCAACCAACGGTCCGGCGGCCTTGGGCCCCAACGCGGACGGCAAGTTCGAGACGATTCCGGCGTTCAGTCTCCCGGCCGTCAACACCGCCATCCTGCTCACGAGCAGCGTGACGGTGACGATCGCGCATCACGCACTGATCGCGGGCCATCGCACCAAGTGCAAAATCTTCCTGGCCATGACTTTCCTGCTGGGATTCTCCTTCGTGTTTCTGCAAGCGACCGAGTACCACGAGGCCTACACGAAACTCGGATTGCAGCTCGGCACCGGGGTCTACGGTTCGACCTTCTTCATGCTGACTGGATTTCACGGTTTGCACGTCACGATCGGCGCCATCATGCTCACCGTCATCTGGTTCCGCGTGCTGAACGGCCACTTCACGCCGCGCCGCCACTTTGCCTTCGAGGCCGTGGCCTGGTACTGGCACTTCGTCGATGTGGTGTGGCTCGGTCTGTTCTGCTTCGTCTACTGGCTCTAGCGCCGACGGCGCTCGGGCGCCGTCAGGGCCCCACTTGCGGACGGATCCAGCCGCGGTAATACGCGACCATCAGCAGCACGAAAAGACCGACTGAAAGCGCGATCCGCCAGGTCAGGGCCTTGACCATCTTGCCGCTGTTCTTGTTTTCATCCTCGGGCTTCGAGTTCGACAAGTGGTACAGGGCCTTGCCCAGGCTGCCGATGATCAGCACCAGCATCAGAATGATCAGGTATTTGAATCCCACGCATTCGACCCCAACGGCGTAAGGGCTGCCGAGTATATCGTGCCCATCCGAATCGGCTCCCGAATCTTCGACCCGCGGCTCGTCACGACGTTCATCGCGATCGTGCTGATCGCCGCGCTCCTCGGCCTCGGTCGCTGGCAATTGCGCCGCGCCGATGCCAAGCGGTCGCTGGATGACATGTTTGCCGCGGGAGCAGACGCGACGCGGACCATCGACCGCGCGACCCCGCCGCTGCCGCGCTATCAGCACATCGAGGCGGCGGGCGCCTATGATTCAACGCGCCAGGTGCTGATCGACAACATGAGCAGCGGCCAGGGGCGCGCCGGCTATTACGTGATCACGCCGTTCGCGCTGCGCGGCGGCGGCTGGATCCTCGTCAATCGCGGGTGGGTGCCGCTGGGAGCGAGCCGCGCGGATCTTCCGCCGGTCGCGGTGCCGCAGGGGCCGCGCGAGCTACGCGGACGGACGGATAATCTGCCGCGAGCCGGCCTCCAACTGGGACCCCGAGCTCCCCTGGCGCCTCCCTATCCCGTGGTCGCCAATTTTCCGACGCAGGACGAGATCGCGGGCTTGCTGCGCGAGCGCGCCTTTAGCCATGCCGCGGACGTCGTGCTGCTGGATCCGGGCGAGCCGGACGGGTATCTGCGGCAGTGGCAGCCGCCCGGATTTCCACCAATGCGCCACATCGCCTATGCGGTCCAGTGGTTCGGGCTGGCGCTCACGCTGGCCGCGATTTACATCGTGACCAATGTGCGCCGCGCGCCGGATCACGGCGCAGCCCCTCGCCCGGGAAGGCGCTCTTGAGCACGCCCGTTCCCCGATCGCTACGCGGGCAGCGCCTGACCCTCATCGGTCTGGCGCTTCTTTTCGTCGCACCGCTCGCGCTCGCGTTCTATGCCTACTATGGGCTGCACTGGCATCCGGGCGGGCGCGTGAACCACGGCGAGCTCATCGACCCGCCCCGGCCGATACCGGCGCTGTCGTTGCCGCGCTTCGTCGGCGCGAGCGCAGCCCCGGGGGCGGATGGTGCGGCCGCTACGGCCGGAGCCGAGCTGTTCAAAGGGAAGTGGACCTTGCTTTACGTCGGGGCCGGCCTCTGCGCCGAGACCTGCCGCGCCGAGCTCTACGACACGCGCCAGGTGCGCGCCTCTCTACGAGAGGACGACCGGGTACAGCGCGTATTCGTCGCGGAAGGCGATTGCTGCGACATGGAGTTTCTCCGCACGCAGCACCCTGATCTCATCACCGTGCGGGCGACGCCCGAGGCGGCGCCGCTGCTCGCACTGCTCGAGCGCGGGAGCACGGACGATGCGGGCGCGACACGGCCAGGCGCCGCGGATCGCATTTATCTCGTCGATCCTCTGGGCAACCTCATGATGTGGTACCCCCCGGGTGCGCCGCCCAGGGGCGTGCTCGAAGATCTGAAGCGTCTTTTGGGTCTGTCCCACGTCGGCTAGGAGGCACGATTGTCCGCGACACAAAAAGAGCGCCGCCTGCTCTGGTTCAGACGTCTGGCGCGCCTCGGCGCGCTCCTGGCGGCGTGCGTTGTGGTATTGGGCGCCTGGGTGCGGCTCACCGACGCCGGTCTCGGCTGTCCGGATTGGCCCGGTTGCTACGGGCACGTGTTTCCGCAGACCACCCACCATTTCGCGCAAGCGGTGCACGAGATGGTTCACCGCTATTTCGCAAGCACGCTGGGCGCGATCATCGTGGCGTTGCTCGCGTGGGCATGGCTCAACCGCAAACATCCCGCGCAGCCCGTGAAGCCCGTGGCCGTGCTCTTCCTATTGGTGTGCATTCAAGGCGCCCTCGGCATGAAGACCGTGACGCTGCTGCTCTTGCCCCTGATCGTCACCGCGCATTTGCTCGGCGGTCTTTCGACCTTGGCTCTGCTTTGGTGGCTGTCGCTCACGCCCGAACGGCGTCCGCCGACGGCATCGGAGTCCGGGCTCATGAAATTCGCCGTCGTGGGACTGGCCGTGCTCGCGCTGCAAATCGCGCTCGGCGGATGGACCAGCAGCAACTACGCAGCCATCGCGTGCCCGGATCTACCGACCTGCCGGCATTCCTGGTGGCCGGCGATGGACTACCGCGACGCGTTCGTTCTGTGGCGCGGCCTCGGTATCGACTATGAGGGAGGCGTGCTGGCGGATCCCGCGCGGATCGCCATTCACGTCACGCACCGGCTGGGCGCGGTAGTGGCCGGCCTCACGCTGATCGCCCTCGGGCTTCGCGTCGTGTCGCGATCGAGCGGCAGGCGCCTGCGATTTCTCGGCGGTCTCCTGGTATTTGCGGTGTTGCTGCAGATCTCGATCGGCGTGTCGACCGTGCACTTCGGGGTGCCGCTCGCTCTGGCGACTCTGCATAACGCCGGCGCGGCATTCCTGGTGATCGTCAACGTCACGCTGCTGCGGGCGCTTCGACCCGCACCTTGGCCGCTATCGGCGTCCGCGGCTCAGGCCTCGCCAGGCATGGTACCCTTACCGCGTGTCGACCCTGCCCGATAATCTTGTCCTGCCGCGCTCGCCGCGATGGCGCGACTACCTGGAGCTCACCAAGCCCAAGGTGAGCCTGTTGATCGTGTTCACCGCGATCGTGGGCATGGTGCTCGCCTCCAAGGGCTGGGTGCCGCTGCCGGCACTCATCTTCGGGACCCTCGGCATCGCGCTCGCCTCGGGGTCCGCGGCGGCGTTCAATCACGTGCTCGATCGCCGCATCGATGAGCAGATGGCCCGCACCCGCGGCCGGCCGCTGCCGACGGGACATCTGGCGACCGGTCCGGCGATCTTGTTCGCGAGCCTCCTCGGCCTCGGGTCCATGCTGGTGCTGTTGCCCACGGTCGGAGCGCTCACGGCCGGGCTCACGCTGGTCTCGCTGATCGGCTATGCGATCGTGTACACGATGTGGCTCAAGCGCGCGACTCCGCAGAACATCGTCATCGGAGGCGCCGCCGGCGCGGCGCCTCCGGTGCTCGGGTGGGCCGCCGTGACCCACACCGTGGATCCACACGCGCTCGTCCTGTTCTGCATCATATTCACCTGGACGCCGCCGCATTTCTGGGCGCTCGCCATCGCGCGGCGCGACGACTACGCAAAGGTCGGCATTCCGATGCTGCCGGTCACGCATGGCACGGAGTTCGCGCGCTTGCAGATCGTGCTCTACACGATTCTGCTGGTGGTGGCCACCGTGCTGCCGGTGCTCACCGGAATGAGCGGGCTCATCTATCTGGTCGCGGCGATCGCGCTCAACGCGCGGTTCCTCTACTACGTGCTGGCGCTCAACCGCGAGCGGGGCGCTCGTCCGCAGCTGCCGATGCGAACGTTCCGCTTTTCCATCACCTATCTCATGCTGCTGTTCGCGGCGCTCATTCTCGACCACTATCTCCTGTTCCCGATTTAGCGTTCCGCGATTGCGCGTGCTGAAGTCGGGCGTCCGCTCAAACGAGCTGATGCAGGGCCAGGGGCAAGCTGCGGATCCGACGGCCGGTCGCAGTGAACAGTGCATTGCAGATCGCCGGCGCCACCGGCCCCACCGCGAGCTCGCCGATCCCGCCCGGAGCGGCGTCGCCCGGCACGAGCAGCACCTCGAGCGCGGGCAACTCGTTCATGCGCAGCATCCGACATTTGTGGAAATTGGTCTCGCGGACCTCGCCTCGCTCTAGTGTGACGTTGCCCCAGAGGGCTGCGGTCAGCCCGAACACGATGCCGCTCTCGATCTGCGACTCGACGATACGTGGATTCACGATCTGGCCGCAGTCGACGACGCAGGTCATCCGGTGAACCTGGATTCGGCCGCCATCGATGGAAATCTCGGCTACCTGTGCAACCACCGAGGTGTATCCCTCCATGAACGCGAGACCTAAGTACCGGCCCGGCGCGGCGCGTCCCCAACCGGCGTGCGCGGCCGCGAGCTTCACGACGTTCGCGTGCCGCGGTTTGTCCGCGAGCAGCTCCAGCCGGAAGTCGAGCGGGCTTTTCGCTGCGGCGGCCGCCAGCTCGTCGATCGAGCTCTCGACCGCGAAACAGTTGGGCGCGTGGCTCACCGAGCGCAAGTAGCCGACGTCGACGCCGATTTCCTGGCGCGTGTACGTCAGCTCGAAATTCGGCACCGCGTACGGATAGTTCTGCACGTACTCGATCACCGAATCGAACGGGTCCTTGTTGGTGGGATCGAAGCGGGCCGTGATCGACGGTGAGGTGATGTGCAAGCGCCAGGCGGTGAGCCGGCCGGCGGCATCGAGTCCGGCGCCGATCTCTTCGCGCGCGGGCGGCCTGAACAGGTCGTGCGTCATGTCATCCTCGCGCGTCCACACGAGCTTGACCGGCACACCGAGAGCCTTCGACGCCTCGACCGCCGCCGGAACGAAGTCCACCTCCAACCGCCGGCCGAACCCGCCGCCCAGCAAAGTCGTGATCACGTTGACGTCGGCGGCCTTGAGTCCCGCCGCGTCGGCGGCGGCCATTTGCGCCGACTGCTGCACTTGCGTGCCGACGTAGAGATCGCAGCGTCCGTCCTTGACGTCGGCGGTGCAATTCATGGGTTCCATCGTCGCGTGCGCGAGCATCGGCAATTCGTACACCGCCGAAAAGGTCTTGGCCGCCGACTTGAGCGCGGCGGCCACATCGCCGCTTTTTTTTGCCGAGAGCCCCGGGGTTGCCGCAGCGGCCTTCGCCAGCAGCGCCGAAATCGCGGCGTTATCGAGCGCGCCGTTGGGGCCTTTATCCCACACGATCTTCAGGGCGTCGCGCGCCTTGCGCGCCTGCCAGAAATGATCGGCCACCACCACCGCACCGCTCGCGCTCGTCAGCACGCGGCGCACGCCCGGCAACGATTCGGCCGCCGCCGCGTCCACTGAAGCCGCTTTGCCGCCAAGCGTCGGACAGAGCGCGATCACCGCGTACAGCATGCCCGGCAATCGGACGTCGAGGCCGAACTCGGCGCTACCATCGACCTTGCCCGGCGTGTCGAGACGGGCGAGGGGGCGCCCGATCAGCCGATAGTCGGTCTTCGGTTTGAGCGCGACATTCTTCGGCACCGGCAGCTTGCCGGCGGCCTCCGCCAGCTCGCCGTAACGCAGTGCCTGGCCCGATGGCCCCGTGATCCTTCCGGCTTGGGCGCGGCATCGGTTAGGATCGACACGCCAGCGCGCAGCCGCCGCCGCCGTCAGCATCATGCGCGCTTGAGCGCCGGCCGTGCGCAGCTTGTCCCAGGCGTCTGTGACGCTGTTGCTCGTGCCCGTCACCTGGCCTCCGTTGGCGGCATTGACGTATGCGTCGCCGACCGGCGCCGCGACGATCCGGATGCGCGGCAGATCGACCTCGAGCTCCTCGGCAAGCAGCGTCGGCAGCGCGGTGTACACCCCTTGCCCCATTTCCGAGCGATCGACCAGAACGGTGATGCCGTCATCGGCGCCGATCTTGAGCCACGCGTTCAGCTGGCTCTGGACAGCCGCGCCTGACCGAGGGCCGCCCGCAAAGGCGGGCAGCGTCATGGCGAGCACCAGTCCCCCACCCAGCGCGGCGCTGCCGCGGCAGAAATCGCGTCGCCCGCGGTCGGCGGGGCCGCCATCGGCCAGGCCGCGATCGGCCGGCCCGCGCTCGGCAGGGCCGCGGTCGACCGGCCCGCGGCGCATGCGCTTGGTCAACTCGGCAGCTCCGGCGCGAGCAATTCGGCGGCGCGGTGGATGGCCTTGCGGATACGCGGATACGTGCCGCATCGGCAGATGTTACCGGCCATCGCAGCATCGATGTCGGCATCACTCGGAGCAGGATTCGACTTGAGCAGCGCGGCAGCGGACATGATCTGCCCCGACTGACAGTAACCGCACTGAGGCACGTCGAGCTCGATCCATGCGCGTTGCACGGCCTCACTCTTGTCCTGCGACAGGCCTTCGATGGTGGTGATGCTCTTGCCCACGAGCGTAGCGAGCGGGACCACGCAGGATCTCGCCGGAATGCCATCGAGATGCACCGTGCAAGCGCCGCACAGTGCCATGCCGCACCCGTATTTCGTGCCGGTCATGCCGAGGTGATCGCGCAGCACCCACAGAAGCGGCGTGTCGGGCGCGGCGTCGATCTCGAGCGTCTTGTTGTTGACGGTTATGAAAGCCATCCCTTCCCCATTGAGCTCCCGAGACTCGCGCCATGCTACAGGAATCGCCGGAATTTGCAGACGCCCGCCCGCACCCGCGGGCGATGATAGGATGGGGACATGCCGAATCAACCGGTCTTTTACTCGCGCGTATTTGGACTGGTGGTCGCGGCCCTGCTCGGGTATGCGCTGCTCAAGATATTCGCGCCGTTCTTCAACGCGATGAGCTGGGCCGCATTCCTGGCGTTCCTTTTGTACCCCGTGAATCTCAGGCTCAGGCGCCGTTTGCGCGGCAACGCGCGCGCCGCTGCCGTCATCACGGTGCTCACACCCATCGTCGTGCTGCTGCCGCTCTCGGCGCTCTCGGTCGAGTTCGTCGCGCAGGTCTCCGCGCTGGTGCGCACGCTGCAGCAGCGCTCGCGCGAGCTGGACATCCGCAGTTTCTCGGACCTGCAGCAATTTCCGCTGATCGCGCGGGCGAACGCCTGGCTTCAGGCGCACGTCGGCATTTCGGCCGATCAGGTTCAGTCCTGGGTGATTTCGGCCTCTCAGGACGTCTTGCAGCATGCCGCCGGGTTTTCCGGCTCGGTTTTCCTGGGGGCGATCGGTTCGCTCGTCGGTTTCTCGATCATGCTGTGCCTCTTGTTCTTCTTTCTGCGCGACGGCGATCTCATGGCGGCCCGCGCCCGTGGTCTCATTCCGCTCGATGAGGAGCGCAAGGACCGCTTGTTTCGACAGCTTTCGGGGGTGACCCGCGCCATCGTGCTCGGTGTGACCTTGACTGCGCTCATGCAGGGTGTGCTCGTGGGCATCGGTTTCGCGATAGCCTCGCTGCCCTCGCCCGTCGTGTTCGGCGTGCTCGCCGCGCTCCTGTCGATGCTTCCGGTCGGCGGCGCGGCGATCGTCTGGGTCCCGGCGGTAGGATGGCTCCTCTATCAAGGCCGCTGGGGATTCGCGATCTTCATGCTGGCCTGGGGCTTGATGTTGAGCGGCCTCGAGAGCGTCCTGCGCCCATTCTTGATCTCGGGACGGGCGCGAATTTCCGCGCTCGCGATCTTCATCGGCGTCCTCGGCGGGATCCCGGCGTTCGGCGCCATCGGCATCATCGTGGGTCCGGTGGTGATATCGCTGGCGCTCGCCTTGATCGAATTCGCCGAGGAGCCGGCGCAGGCACGAGCGCCCGATTGACGGCGCTCGAGGGGGCTTCGCAGGGCGCCGCTCTACAGTACAATCCGCGCCCCTATGGATGTTTCTCACTTGCTCGACGGGCTGAACGATGCGCAGCGGCAGGCAGTCGGCGCGCCGCTCGGCGCCGCGCTCATCCTGGCCGGAGCCGGCAGCGGCAAGACCCGCGTGCTGGTGCATCGGGTCGCCTGGCTCATTGAAGTCGAGGGAGCCTCGCCGCACAGCATTCTCGCCGTGACCTTCACCAACAAGGCGGCGGCCGAGATGCGCCGGCGCATCGAGACCCTGCTGCGACACCCGGGTGGCGCGCTCTGGATCGGGACTTTCCACGGTCTCGCGCACCGGCTCTTGCGTCTGCATTGGCGCGAGGCCGGCTTGCCGCAGAGCTTCCAGATCCTCGACTCCGAGGACCAGGCGCGTCTGCTGCGCAAGGTGCTGAAGGCTCTCGATCTCGACGAAACGCGCTGGGTTCCGCGCGAAATCCTGTGGTTCATCAACGCACAGAAGGACGAGGGGCTTCGCCCGAAACACCTCAAAGACGACGGCGACCCGACGCGCCGCCAGCTGATCAAGATATACCAGGCCTACGAGGAAGCGTGCCAGCGCGGCGGCGTCGTGGACTTCGCGGAGCTGCTGCTGCGCGCCTATGAGTTGTGGCAGAACAACCCCGCTCTGCTCGAGCACTATCGGACGCGCTTTCGCCACGTGCTGGTCGATGAGTTCCAGGACACCAACGCCATCCAGTACAAGTGGCTGACGCTGCTCGCGGGTCCCTCGGGCTCCCCGTTCGCCGTCGGCGACGATGATCAGTGCCTCGCTGCGGGCACCGAAGTGACGATGGCGAATGGTGTGAAGCGTACGATCGAGTCGATCGTTCCGGGCGATTTGGTCCTGTCGAGCTACGGCTGCGGCGATTTGCGCCCGGCGCGGGTTGCCGAGTGCTTTGCAAGACAGCGCCAGGGACAACTCGTCTGCCTTCACCTGCGCTCCGGCGCCGTGGTCAAGAGCACGCCCGAACACGTGCACTTCGCCGGTTACCTGCTCGGGGAAACGCCCCAGACCTACTTCCTGTACCTCATGCACAAGGAAGGGGTGGGCTTCAGGCTCGGCACCTCGCAGGTGTACACCGAGGGACAGGCGAAGCCCATGCTGGGATTCGAACAGCGCGCTTTGCAGGAGCATGCCGATGCGCTCTGGATCATCCGCACGCATGCGAGCGAGAGCGAAGCGCGTATCGACCAGCTGGTGACCTCGCTGCGCTTCGGCTTGCCGACGTGTCCGTTCGTCCCGCGCAAGGGCGAGGGCGTCAACGGTTTCGCACACGATGCTATTCTGTTGAGGCGAGTATTCAAGTCCCTCGACACACTCGTCGCCGCCGAGCGGCTGTTGGAAGAGGGGGGCCTGGACATCGATCGGCCGCACCACCGACCGCAAGGCCGCGACTCCAATCGCCGGAATATCGTCATCACCCTGTGCGGCGAGCGACGCGGGCAATCGCCGATGCATCGCATCACCGTAGCCGGCGTGAGCCTCGAGGACCGCGCCATTCTGGAAAGCATGGGTCTCTCTGTCCGCCCTGCCGAAGCGCATGGCGGCAGCCGGCGCTTCGAGATCGTACGCGCGGATTTCGGCGAGCTGATGTCGATTGCGCGAGGCCTGCGGGAGCGCCTCGACGGGCGCTATATCCTGCAAGGTCACATGTTGGAAAGGTCGCTGCCTTTCGTCACCGCTGCCAGCATACGGCCCGGGATGGTGATGCCCGTCGACTCCGGTCGGTTCGACGTGGTCGAGCGCATCGAGCGCGAGACTTATGATGCCGAGGTCTACGACCTCAACGTCGAGCGCACCCATAACTTCGTTGCCGGCGGCGTGGTCACGCACAACTCCATCTACCGCTGGCGCGGCGCGCGAGTCGAGAACTTGAACCAATTCCGGCGCGACTACCCGCAAGCCGCGCTCTACAAGCTCGAACAGAACTATCGATCCACGGGAAATATCCTGAAGGCCGCCAACGCGCTCATCGCCCACAATGCGGGGCGCCTCGGCAAGACATTGTGGACCAGCGGCGCGGACGGCGAGCGCGTCAAACTGTACGCCGCGTTCAACGAGCGGGACGAGGCGGATTTCGTCGTCAATCGAATCCGCGAGTGGGTGGAGCGGGGCGGCACGCGCAGCGAGGTCGCGGTACTTTACCGCTCCAACGCGCAGTCGCGCGTTTTCGAGGAAGCGTTCTTGAACGCGCGCATGCCCTATCGCGTGTACGGCGGCTTGCGCTTCTTCGAGCGCGCCGAGATCAAGGACGCACTCGCCTACCTGCGCTTGGTCGCGAGCCGCGGCGACGATACCTCCTTCGAGCGCGTGGTGAATCTGCCGGCCCGCGGGATCGGGGCCAAGACGCTGGACCTCGTGCGCGACACCGCGCGCGCGCAGGGCACCTCGCTCTGGATGGCAGCGGCGCACTGCATCGAGACGGGCCTCGCGCAGCGCGCCGGTTCGGCTCTTAGAGTGTTCATGCTGATCGTCGACAAGCTCGCACTGGATATCCGCGGCCTCGAGCTGCACGAGCAGGTCGACCATGTGGTCCAATCGAGCGGGCTCATCGAGCACTACAAGAAAGAGAAAGGCGAGCGCGGCGAGGGCCGCGTGGAGAACCTGCTCGAGCTGGTGAGCGCCGCGCGCGGTTTTTCGCCGGAGGGCGAGACCGACATGCAGCCGCTCGAGTCGTTTCTCGCGCACGCCGTGCTCGAGTCGGGCGAGGGACAGGCGGATCCGTATAGCGACTGCGTGCAGATGATGACGCTGCACTCGGCCAAGGGCTTGGAGTTTCCCGTGGTCTTCCTGGCGGGCATGGAGGACGGCTTGTTTCCGCACCAGCGCTCGGCGGCGGATCTCGCGGCGCTCGAGGAGGAGCGGCGGCTCTGCTACGTCGGCGCGACCCGCGCCATGCGCCAGCTATATCTCACCTATGCCGAGCAGCGCAGACTCTACGGAGTGGACCAATACGGTCAGCCGTCGCGATTCATTCACGAGCTGCCGCCCGAGCTCGTCGAGGAAATCCGGCCGCGGCTCAAGATCTCGCGGCCGGCGTTCGCCAAGCGCGACTATCTCGAGGAGGCGCCGAGCGGCGGGATGCGGCTCGGCAGCCGGGTACGGCACGCGAAATTCGGCGACGGCGTGGTGCTCAACTTCGAGGGCAACGGGCCGCAGGCTCGCATTCAGGTGAACTTCGAACGGCAGGGCACCAAGTGGCTGATGGTCTCCTACGCGAATCTCGAGGTGGTTTGAGCCGTTCTCGGGGCGATGGCGGCCCGGGGCGTGCGCGTGCCTCTCTGCTAAACTAGCGCCGCTGTGAGAATCATCATTTTGGGCGCCGGACAGGTCGGCCGCACCGCGGCTTATCATCTCTCGCGGGAAGAGGCCAACGAAGTCACCGTCGTCGACAAGGACGAGGAGATCCTGCGGGACCTGCAGGATCGGCTCGACATCCGCACGGTGAATGGCAACGCGGCCAATCCCCGAATCCTGGAAGCGGCGGGAATCGCCGGGACCGACGTCCTGGTCGCGCTCACCAACAGCGACGAGGTCAACATGCTGGCCTGCCATGTCGCGTGGACGCTGTACCGCACGCCGAAGAAGATCGCGCGAGTCCGCTCCGCGGCTTATACAGAGCGCGAGACCTTGTTCGGCGAAAACGCCGTGGCGGTCGACGTGTGGGTGAGCCCGGAGCAGCTGGTGACCGAATACGTCGCCCGTCTGATCCGGTATCCGGGCGCACTGCAGGTGCTCGACTTCGCCGACGGGCGCGTGCGGTTGGTGGGTATCCGCGCGTTGCAAGGCGGTCCGCTGGTGGGCCAGGCACTGCGCACGCTGCGCGAGCACATTCCGGGCGCCGACGCGCGCGTCGCGGCGATCTACCGGGCGGGCAAGAGCATCCAGCCCGAGGGCGAGACGGTCATCGAGGACGGCGACGAAGTGTTTTTCCTGGCGGCGCGCAAAGACATCCGCATGGTCATGAAGGAGATGCGGCGCGAGGAAGCACCGGCGCGGCGCGTCGTCATCGCGGGCGGCGGCAACATCGGATTCCGACTGGCGAGCGAACTCGAAGACAAGAACCAAGTGAAGCTCATCGAGCGTGACTCGAAGCGCGCGCGCCGCGTGTCGGAGCTACTGAACCGGACCACCGTGCTGCACGGCGATGCAGCCGACGAGGAGCTGCTCCTCGAGGAGAACATCGACAGCGCGGACGTATTCGCGGCGCTCACCAATTCCGAGGAAGCGAACATTCTGTCGGCGATGCTCGCGAAGCGCCTCGGCGCCCGCAAAGTAATGGCGCTCATCAACAAGCCTTCCTACGCGGAGCTCATCGAAAGCGGCTCCATTGACGTTGCCATATCGCCGCAGATCGTCACGATCGGCTCGCTCCTCGCGCACGTGCGGCGCGGCGACGTGGTGCGTGTGCACTCGTTGCGGCGCGGCGCCGCGGAAGCGATCGAAGTGGTGGTGCATGGGGATGCCGACAGCTCGAAGGTCATCGGGCGCCGCATCGAGGACATCGCGCTTCCGCAGGGCACGACGCTCGGCGCCGTGGTCCGTGGCGAGGACGTCATCATTGCCCACCACGATACGACCGTGCAGCCCGACGATCATTTGATCCTGTTCCTCACGGACCGCCGGCACGTCGAGGCGGTGGGAAAGCTCTTTCAAGGCTCCGCGTCCTTTTTGTGAAGGACACGTTGCTGCCGGTCGCCCACGTGTTCGCCATGGTGATGATGGTGTTCGCGGTGATCATGCTCGTGCCCTCGGTCATGGCGATCTGGCAATTCGAGACCGCGTTGTGGTCGTTCGTGATCTCGGGGTTCGCGACCTTCGTGCTCGGCGCGCTGATCTGGCTTGCGACGCGCCGCTACAAGCGCGAGCTCAAGACGCGCGACGGCTTGATGCTGGTGGCGCTGACCTGGGTCGCTCTGCCCGCAGTCGCGGGCATGCCGCTGCTGCATTACTTGCCGATCAATTTTACCCAGAGCTACTTCGAGGCGGCATCCGGCCTCACCACGACCGGCGGCACAGTACTCTCCGGTCTCGAGCTCTTGCCGCGATCCATCAACCTGTGGCGGCACCTCTTGAGCTGGCTCGGCGGCATGGGCATCATCGTGCTCGCAGTCGCCATCCTGCCGTTGCTCGGCGTCGGAGGCATGCAGATCTACCGCGCAGAGATGCCCGGTCCGATGAAGGACGCGAAACTCACCCCTCGGATCGAGCAGACCGCGAAGCTTTTGTGGGCGGTGTACGCGGGCTTGACCGTGCTGTGCATTGCGTCCCTGAAGGGCGCGGGCATGAATTGGTTCGACGCGGTATGCCACGGCTTCTCAGCGCTCTCGCTCGGCGGATTTTCGACCTACGACGCCAGCATCGGACATTTCAATTCCCTGAAAATCGAGATGGTGCTCACGGTCTTCGAGGTGCTCGCCGCGCTCAACTTCGCGACCCATTACCTCGCGTGGAGCCAGCGCGGCCTCACCGCGTACGTTCGCGACGCCGAAGCGAAAGCCATTTTGAGCGTGCTCGTGGTGAGCTGCGTCGGGATCGCGGTGTTCCTGTTCGTCAAAGGGACGTACGAGGACTTCCCGACGGCATTGCGCCATGCGACCTTCAACGTCGTCTCGATCGCCACCGACAGCGGCCTGCACACGCAGGATTATTCGCGTTGGCCGATCTTCGCGCCGATGTGGATGCTATTCCTGGGCTGCATCGTCGCGAGCTCGGGCTCCACGGGCGGGGGGATCAAGATGATACGCACGCTGGTGCTCGCCAAGCAGGCGCACCGCGAGCTCAACCAGCTCGTGCACCCGAACATGGTGCGTCCGCTCAAGGTCGGCGGCAACGTGATTGCGAACCGGGTCGTGTTCGCGGTGCTCGCGTTCGTGTTCCTCTACTTCATGAGCCTGGTGACCCTGGTGTTCGTGCAACTCGCGAGCGGACTCGACTTCATGACGTCGTTTTCCTCCATTCTTGCGTGCATCAACAATGCCGGCCCGGGGCTGGGCAGGGTCGGCCCGGGCAGCAACTATGGGGTTCTGACCGAGTTCCAGACCTGGGTCTGTTCGTCCGCGATGCTGCTGGGTCGTCTGGAGGTTTTCACGATTCTGGTGCTGTTCACTCCCACTTTGTGGAGAAAGTAGGCAATTCGAATGGCTCTTATTTCCATTCATCCCGCAGCACAAGTGCGCCCATGCAACGAATGACGATGGGTTTCAGTTTTTCTATTAAAGTGGGATCGGACTGCCGATAGTAGCCGTGAATTCCCCTGAAAATGGCTTCTTATTTTCAGAATTGGCGCCTATCTTGCGTGGGGTGGATGGTGAGCCGCGTACAAAAGCCCGAGAAGGAATCCCGTGATCGCCCTGCTGCAGCGAGTCTCGGAGGCGCGAGTCGTGGTCGAGGACCGACTCGTGGCGTCCATCGGCCGCGGGCTGCTCGTCCTGGTGGCAGTGCGCCCGGCCGACGACGAAGCGAGCGCGCTGAGCCTGCTCGACCGCTTGCTGAAATATCGGGTCTTTCCAGACGATGCCGCCAAGATGAACCTTAATTTGCAGCAGATCGCAGGAGATCTGCTGTTCGTACCGCAGTTTACTCTGGCTGCCGATACCCGCCATGGGCTGCGCCCGGGATTTTCGACGGCCGCCCCGTCGGAACAAGGCAGGCAGCTGTTCGAGACGCTGGTCAGAGCCGCTGAGGCGCGCCACACTCCCGTGTCGAGCGGCGTATTCGGCGCCTATATGCAGGTGTCGCTCACCAATGACGGGCCGGCTACCTTCTGGCTGGAGAGCTAGCATTTCTCCGAATGCGACCGAACACGCATCGGGTAATCCGGTCCAAGTGTCATAATGTCATTGCAGTATGATTAAAGATCATGCCCGATAGCCGCGGGCTCGGAGAGCGACATGTTCGATTCAAAAATGCTACTGGTCATCCTAGCCATCGCTTTGGTGATATTCGGAACCAAGCGGTTGCGAACGATCGGTTCGGATCTTGGAGCCGCGGTGAAGGGCTTCAAGCAATCCATGAACGAGGGCGAGTCGGAAGAAAAGCTGCGCCAGCTCAAGCAGGAAAAGGATGCCGATTTCGACGCCGCAGCGCCCGCCCGTGACGCCGAGGTAAAGGTTCCGCCCAAGTCGAACGCCTGATCTCATGCTGGATTTTGGGTTCTCGGAGGTCCTGCTCACCTCGGCCATCGCTCTCGTGGTGCTCGGGCCGGAGCGGCTGCCCAAGGTTGCCCGCCAGGTCGGCAACTGGATGGGCCGCGCCCGCCTGATGGCGCGGCAGCTCAGCGAACAGCTTGAACGCGAAGTGAACGCCGAAGAGTTGCTGAGACAGCAAATCAACCCGAAGATCGAAACTCCCGTGCTGCCTCCGCCCGGTATCGCAGAGGAACCTGCCGCACCGGCCGTCCTCAAGGCGCCGCGTCCGCCGCACCCGAACTCGCCCGCCGCCATGCATCCTGAGGCGCCGCCGCCCGCACCGCCCCCCGTCGAACCGACTCAATCCACATGAGCGAGCCGGAGGGCGAACCCGGCGGGCTCGCCGAAGGTACGCTGATCTCGCATTTGCTGGAGCTGCGGGATCGGATCCTGAAGGCGATGCTGGCGGTCGGGATCTGCTTCATCCCGTGCGCGATTTACATGAACTCGCTGTTCACGTTCGTCGCCGAGCCGCTCAAGAGAAAGCTCCCGGCTGGCGCCACACTGATCGCGACCAGCGTGGTCGCTCCGTTCACCGTGCCTTTCAAGCTCGCGCTGGTGCTCGCGATCGGCCTCGCCATGCCGTTCGTGCTCTATCAAGCGTGGGCGTTCGTCGCTCCGGGCCTGTACCGCCACGAGAAGAAGCTCGCCGTGCCGCTGCTCATCTCGAGCATCTTGCTGTTCTACATCGGGGCGGCATTCGCCTATTACATCGTGATCCCGGTGATGCTGAGCTTCTTCATCGCCACCACGCCCCACGGCGTGCAGATGATGACCGACATGGGAAGCTACCTGGACTTCGTGATGGTCATGCTGCTCGCCTTCGGCGCGGCGTTCGAGGTGCCGGTAGCTACGGTATTGCTGGTCTGGACCGGCATCGTGAAAATAGCCGCGCTCAGAAAGAATCGCGGGTTCGTCATCCTGGGATTGTTCATTTTCGCCGCGTTCGTGACGCCGCCCGATGCAGTGTCGCAAAGCGCAATGGCGATACCCATGTGTCTGCTGTATGAGATCGGGATCGTGATGGCGGGACTCTTGCTCAAGGACAAAATCGCCGCGCGCGCCAAGGAAGAAGCCGAGCGCGGGGCTGGTGCTTGAGCGCGACCCTTTTCGGCCATCCGCGTGGCCTCGCCACCCTTTTCTTCACCGAGATGTGGGAGCGATTCTCGTACTACGGAATGCGCACCGTGCTGGTGCTGTTTCTGGTATCGGCCGTTTCAGCCGGCGGCTTCGGTATCGACGACAAGACCGCCGCGGCGATCTATGGTCTTTACACGGCCGGTACCTATCTCGCCGCGCTGCCGGGCGGCTGGGTAGCCGATCGCCTGATAGGCGCCCGGCGCGCGGTGCTGATCGGAGGACTGGCCATTGCGCTCGGCAACACCTTGTTGGCCGTGTCCGCTGCGCCGCGCGGGTTCTATCTTGGCCTAGTGGTCATCGTGGTCGGCGTGGGGCTGCTCAAGCCGAACGTGAGCGCCATGGTCGCGGAACTCTACCCCGAGGGCGGGGCGCGCCTCGATGCCGGTTTCTCCGTGTTCTACATGGGCATCAACCTGGGTGCAACGCTCGGCCCTTTCGTCACCGCGGAGGCCATGGAGCGTGTCGGGGCGCGCGCGGGATTCGCCGCCGCGGCTCTGTTCATGGCGCTCGGGGTCGCACAGTACTACTTCACGCAGCATCATCTGGGCGACGCCGGCCGATTTGCTGCTGCAACGGCGCCGAACGCGCGCGGCAAGCCCTGGCTCCAACTGTGGGTCGGGATCGGGCTCGCGGGTCTCGCCCTCGCGGCCTTGAGCTCCGGCCGGCTCCCGGTCAATCCGGTGGGTCTCGCGCAAGCGAGCGCGGTGCTCATCGCCGCAACTGCGCTCCTTTTTTTCGGATACCTGTTCTTCGCGGCGAACCTCGATCGCGAAGAGCGGCGGCGCGCACTCGTCATCGTCGTCTTGTTCGTTGGCAGTGCCTTGTTCTGGTCGGGCTACGAGCAGGCCGGCTCCTCGCTCAATTTGTTCGCCGAGCGCTATACCGACAGGACCTTGGCGGGGCTCGATTGGGTGATTCCCGCGGGATTCTTTCAATCCCTGAATCCAGCCTTCGTCATCGTATTCGCGCCGATGTTCGGCTGGATCTGGGTCGCTCTGGCGCGAAGGAATCTAAATCCGTCCGCGCCGGCGAAGTTCGCGGTCGGCGTTATGCTGATGGGCTCGGGCTTCTTGGTCATGGCCGCGGCAGCGGAGATCGTCGCGCACGGATCGAAGGTCTTGCCCTACTGGTTGATCCTCACCTATCTGCTGCATACCTTCGGCGAGCTGTGCTTGAGCCCGGTGGGCCTCTCCTACGTGACCAAGCTGTCACCCAAGCGATTCGTCGGCCAATTGATGGGAATGTGGTTTTTGTCACTCTCGCTAGGTAATCTCGCGGCCGGCCTGATCGCCGGGGAGTTCGACGCCAGCAATATCGCTGCCATGCCGGGACAATACATGCACATCGTTTACTTCGCCGTGGGATTGGGCGCGCTGTTGCTGGCCGTCAGCAAGCCCGTCAAGAAATTGATGGGCGACGTGCAATGAGCTCTGCGGCGGCCACCCGGTTCGCTTACATGATCCATCGAACCGCCGCGACGCACCGCGACGCGTGAGGGGCGCGCGAACTCCCATGCACGATTCCCGTTATCGGGCGAAGCTGACGTTGGCCTTGGGCACCATTTATCTGGTCTGGGGATCGAGTTTCTTGTTTTCGAAAATCGCGGTCCAGAGCCTCCCCGTCGCACTATTCTCCTCGATCCGCTTCATGACGGCGGGTGTCTTGCTCGCGCTGTCGGCGCATTTCTTCGGCGGCCACGCGTTTCCACGGCGGCTGATCGAATGGCGTCACGTGACGATCGCCGGCTTCTTCATGGTGTTCCTGAGCAATGGGCTGAACACGTGGGCGATCCAATACATCCCCACCAATCAATCGGCGCTGCTCAACGGAACGGCGGCGTTCTGGATCGCGGGTCTCGGCGTGTTCGGCCGCCGCGGTCATCCGCTCAACCGCTGGGCGGTGCTCGGCATGGGAATTGGGTTCGCCGGCGCGGCGTTGATGCTGATACCTAAAGGGGGGATTCGCACCACGAGCCTGCTCGCAGAGCTCGGCGCGCTCGTCGCCTGCTGCGCATGGGCGCTCGGCACGTTGTACTTCCGCAGCATCGATACCAGCCTCTGCTCCCTCATGTTCATGGCGCTGCAGATGTGCATGGGCGGCCTCATGCTGCTCGCGGTGGCCCTAGCGCACGGCGACACCGCCCGCTGGGCGCCGGATGCGTCGGGCTGGGTCGCTCTTGGTTACCTCACCTTGTTCAGCTCCTGCCTCGCCTACACGGCGTACGGGTGGCTGAGTCTCAACGCCGCGCCGGCCCTGACGGGGACGTACGGGTACGTGAATCCGGCGATCGCCGCCTTTCTCGGGTGGCAATTTCTCGACGAGCATTTGTCCAACGTGCAGATCGCGGGCATGGTGATCATCATTTCCGCCGTCGGGATCCTCACCTTGCCGGGAGGCACGCTGACCGACCCCCGGACGCTCGGCGAGCCCAAGGCTCAGTAGCGAGGCGCACCAGCCGCATGGCGGCAGACAGGCCGACGCGGGTCGGTGCTTGCGCCGAAATATGGCAACTCAGCGCCGCCTGACAATCACTTCGATCTTGCCTTTCGGGCCGATGAACCAGGAACCTACCATGCTGGTGAGGCTCACCAGAATCGCGGACCAGAACGCCGCCCAAAATCCGGCCAGGTGCATCCCGGGCAGTATCCAGGCGACTAGCCCCAGCATCGCGGCATTGATGACCGGTAAGAACAGGCCCAAGCTGAGGATCGTCATCGGGAGGGTCAGCAGAACTGCGATCGGCCGGACCACGGAGTTCACGACGCCGAGAAGCATCCCGGCCAGAATCAACGTCGCAGGATCGTCGATAGATATGCCGCTCACCCAGAGGGTGGCGATCCAAAGCCCAACGGCCACGACGGCCGCGCGCAACAAGAATCCGATCACGGAGGTGTCAATCAAGTCTGTGGGCGTTCATGTTCGGGATATGCCGCCATGCGCCGCGAAATTCAAGCTAATAGTCGAGACCCGGCAGCGGCGGGTCCTTGGGCTCGACCTTCGCCGGCTTTTTGGGCTTGGGCGGACTCTCGAGCGTGACCTTGATGCGGCCCATGAACCGCTCCCATCCCATCCGGATGCGCACATAGAGCGCGTCCCATTCGGGCGACTCGGGAACACCTGATCCCAATAGGCGGAGCGAGGTGGTGCCCTCGCCCTTGCGCACGTCGAGCAGAAAATCATCGACCACCGCGCTGCCGCTCGCCGGCAGGTCCGGGTCGCTCATGTAGATGAGGCGCAGCCGCCGATTCGGATCGAACACGTCGATGTGCGCTTCGCGCCCGCCGCCGTTGCGCTTACCGATCCGATAGAGCCCACCCTCGCGCGCGTCGATCTCGGCCTCCTGACCCGACCAAATGCGTACCAGTGCGGGGTCGGTGAGCGCGCGCCAGACCCGGGCCACCGGCACACTCACTTCGACCAGGTGTGCGTAGCCGCGGGTGCCGGAACGGATAGACTTGCGGGGTAAGCTCATCGCAGCTCTCGCGCCTCTCAGGATGGAAGGGCAGGAGATTGCCAGAAAGCCAGTCCGGCAGCAGTGCTGGAATTCAACAACAGAGGGGAACCTTCATGGCTTATGTGGATATCGTGACTACGCTCGCACTTCTGCAATTTATCGTCTTCCTCATGCAGGTGGCCCGCGCCCGCGGCAAGTACGGCGTGCTGGCTCCGGCCACCACGGGCAACGAAATCTTCGAGCGCCATTTTCGCGTCCAACAGAATACCCTGGAGCAGCTGATCTTGTTCGTTCCGGGGTTGTACCTGTTCGCACACTATTTCAATCCGCTCTGGGCGGCAGGCCTTGGGGTGATTTACCTCATCGGCCGACAGGTTTATTCGGCGAGCTATGTCAACGACCCGAAGACGCGGAGCGCCGGATTCGGCCTGACGTTCCTGCCCACCATCGTGCTGATTGTCGGCGGTCTGATCGGCGCGGCAATCCATGCGGTGAAATCCTGACGCGCGAGCGCCGGGCGCCTGAAGCGGCGCGAGCTCGACTGATAACTCAGCCGGCGAAGGACCGCCGGGCGGCGCCCTTCAGCGCATCGACACCCGGACGCGCTCGGTCGAGAGGGACTCCATCCAGCTCTTGACCCGCTTGGCGTCGGCGACGCGGGTGTACTTGCCGAGCGAATCGAGCAGCACGATCACCACGTTGCGATCCTGGATGACCGCCTCCATCACCAGGCACTTGCCCGCCTCGGCGATGTAGCCGGTCTTCTGCACGATGATGTTCCAGGTGGGATTGGCCACCAGGTTGTCAGTATTGCGGAACTCGACCAGGTGCCGGCGGACCCGCACGGTGTAGCTCTTGTCAGTCGAATATTCGCGGATCACTGCATTCTTCGAGGCCGCGATCACGAGCTTCGACAGATCCTCGGGACTCGCGACGTTTTCGCTCGAGAGGCCGGTGGGATCGGCGAAGTGGGCGTTGTGCATTCCGAGCTCGGCGGCCTTGGCGTTCATCGCCCGGACGAAGGCGGTGAGCCCGCCGGGATAGTTCGCGCCGAGAGCGTGCGCCGCCCGATTCTCCGATGCCATGAGCGCGAGATGCATCATCTCTCCGCGGGTCAATACGGTACCCACCGAGAGTCGCGAGAAATTCAATTTGGGCAGGTCGAGCTCGGATTCCGTGATCCCGATCGGCTCGTCCAACGGTTGTCGAGCGTCGAGCACCACCAGAGCCGTCATCAATTTGGTGATCGAGGCGATCGGCGCCGCCACGTCCGAATTGCGTGAATAGAGTATGGAGGAATCGCTCTGGTCGATGATGAGGACGGAGCTCGACTTGAGCCTCGGTTCGGGCGCTGGTTTGGCCGCGGCGGCCATGGCGAAAGCGGTCAACAGGGACCCGGCGAGCACCGCCTTCGGGGCGAGCTGCCTAAAATTCAACAATGCCATTCGTGTCAGTCCTAGACGTGAGCTTTTCTTCACGCTGCAGAGATAAGCATATGTAAACCACGCCTAGACGTGATCTAGCGCTAACTTTGCCATTGTTCCAGCCAAACTCCAAACGTTTTGCGAAATGAGTTCGATCAACCTCCTCAACCGCTGGCCTCGGCGCCGGGCGCGCGGCGCAATTCCTTGTCGCGATACATCTTGTGATCCGCCGTGCCCATCAACTCCCGCATGTCCCGGCCGTCGCGGGGATAGCTCACCACTCCGATGCTGACGCTGCAGCGGATCATGCGCGAGCGCAGATCGAGCGTGGTCTTGTACACGTTGTGGCGCACCCGCTTGACGACAGACTCCGCGATCTCGGGCGAAGCGCCCGGGAGGAGTACGACGAACTCGTCGCCGCCATAGCGGGCGGCCGAATCCGTGCCGCGAATGCTCCGCTGCAGACACTGCGCGACCAGCGTGATGGCGCTGTTCCCGGCCTCATGGCCGAAGGTGTCGTTGATGTCCTTGAGCTTGTCGATGTCGATCAGCAACAGGGCGTATGTCCCGTGCTCGCGCTCGCAGTTGCCGTGCTCGCGCTGCCACACCTCGTTGAACATTCGCAGGTTGTAGAGTCCGGTCAACGTATCGGTCTGGGCGAGATTCTCGATCCGCTCGCGCGCTTCGGTGATGTCGGCGGACAAGGTGGTCGTGAGATAGGCGACGAGCAGGAAGGGCGCGAGCTGGCCGACCGCGCGGCTCGCATAGACCAGCGACAACACGTCGAATCCCGGCGTCGCCGAACCGAGCCATACGTGGCACAGCGCGATCGCTCCGACCTGCGTGAGGGTCACGAGACGCCCGAGCGTGAGCGCACTCAAAATGATGGGCAAAAGGTAGAGGTTGAAAAGCGGACTGCCGCTCTTGCCGGTGAACCACAGGACGGCAGTGACGAAAATCACCATCGACCAGGATTCGATCAGCAGCCGCATTCGAGTGCGGCCCGGAAAGAAGCGCCGCGAGCGGAACGCGACGATAGCCGCAGTGAAGGCCGCCAGCGAGCCGACCACCGCCCATGTCTGCGAGACCACGGCTCCGGACCACACCAGAACGAGCGCGGCGAGTGCGAGACAGAGGATCTCGATCGACTGAGTGCTGCGCACTTCGGATCAGTTCCCGAGCGACGCGGACACGGCGCCGTGCCCGCCCACCGTCGGTACCTTGAGCTCCTGGATGGCGCGCTTCACCTCGGCATCGCGTTCGAGCAGCGGCGCATCGGCCGGCGCAGGCGTCCCCGGCGCCGGCTGATCGTGATCGAACTCGATGTCCGGCGCAATGCCGCGGTGATTGATCGATACGCCGGAAGGCGTGTAATAGAGCGAGGTGGTGAGCTTGATCGCCCGGTCGCCTCCGAGCGGCATTACTGTCTGCACCGACCCCTTCCCGAACGTCGTGCGGCCCATGAGCGTTGCGCGATGATGGTCCTTGAGAGCGCCGGCCACGATCTCGGCGGCCGAGGCCGAGCCGCCGTTCACCAGCACGACGAGCGGCGCGCCGTTGAGCTCGTCGCCCGGCGTCGCACTCATCTCGAATTTGGACTCGGCAGTGCGCCCCTTCGCGCTGACGATGACCCCGGAGTCGAGAAATGCGTCGGACACGGCGACCGCGGCCTCGAGCACCCCGCCCGGGTTGTTGCGCAGATCGAGCACCAGGCCCTTGAGCGGGGCGCCGTTCTTGTTCCGCAGCGCCTTCAACGCCGCACTCAACTCCTCGCCCGTGGTGTCGCTGAACTGCGCGATGCGAACATAAGCGTAGCCCGGTTCGGGGAGCTCGGAGGCGACGCTGTGCAGCTGCACGCGGGAGCGTTTGAGCGTAATTTGCAGAGGCTCGGTGCTGCCCGCGCGCAGGATGCCGATCTTGACCGAGCTACCTTCCTTGCCGCGCATGCGGCCGATGGTGTCCGCGAGCGTGGTGGTGTTGACCTGCACGCCGTCGATGGTGGCGATCACGTCGCCGGTTCGGATGCCCGCCGCCGCCGCCGGCGAGCCGTCGAGCGGCGCGACCACGACGACCTGGCCGTCCTCCATCGATACCTCGATCCCCACACCCGAATATTGGCCCGAGCTCGAGATCTTGATGTCGTCGTACTCGTCCCCATCGAGATACGCCGAGTACGGATCGAGCGAGGAGACCATGCCTCGAATCGCCGCTTGCAGCAGCTGATGATCGTCCACGGGGTCCACGTACTCTCGCTCGACGCGCTCCAGCACCTCGGCGAGCAGACGCGCATCCTGCCAGGGCACGTCTTGATCCGGCGCGGGAGGTTTATCGGCCAGGACGCCTCGAGCGAGGCTAAGACCCAAGCCGACACCCAGGCCGGCGGCGAAGAGCGCAACGCGGCGCGTTTTCATGCCCATGAGGCGGAGAGCATACGTGCGCCGGCGCTTCGCCGCCAGTTGCAATCCCGCCGCGGCGCCGCGAACGCACTGCCTCACTGGGCCACCTTCAGCCATGCTTTGGGATCGACGGGGCGGCGGCCTTCGCGTATCTCGAAGTAGAGTTGCGGGGGCACTCCGCCCGCGTCGCTCAAGGCGCCGATCACGTCCCCGGGCGCCACGCTATCGCCGACCGACTTGTACAAGACCTCGGCGTGGCCGTAGAGCGTCAAGTAATTTCCGCCGTGCGCGATGATCAGCAGCATTCCCATGCCTTGCAGCCAATCGGCGTACACGACGCGGCCGAAATAGGGCGCGCGCACCTTCGCGCCGCGGACGCTCTCGATCGTTACGCCATTCGATCGCACCGCGGTAGGCGTGCCATTGGTGCGCGTCTCCTGATACCGGACGGTCAGTTTCCCGGGGACCGGCCATGGCAGCTTGCCGCGCAGCTGATCGAAGCGTTGCTGCGTGTCGAGCGGAAAATCCTGCAGCGCGCGCGCGAGGTCGGCCACCAACGATTCCACCGCCTGCTTCTCGCGTTGCAGCCGCGCGAGCTCCTGATTGCCGCTCTCCACGCGCGCGTCGAGCGCGAGAACCGTCTGGGCCCGCTCGCGCCGCGCGCGCGTGAGCTCGGCGACCTGCCGGCCGGCATCGTCCTTGAGGGACTTGAGCTTGGCGGCCGCCGCATCGCTCGCGGCGACCAGCTCCTGCAGGCGAGCCTCCTCGGCGCCGATCTGCTCGATCTTCGCGGCGCGCGCGCGCGCAAAGTAGCCGTAAAACGCTAGCATGCGCCCAGCATCGGTCGGGTTCTGCTGGCGCAGCAGCAATCTCATCTCATCGCTCCGGCCCATCATGTATTGCGCGCGCACTTGTGCGGCGAGCTGGGTGCGCTCGACGTCGAGAGTGTCGTGAACACGCGCTTGCTCGGCGCGCAACTCCGCGCGCTGCCGCTCGGCGGCCTCTGCCTCCGCCTCCAGTGCTTCGAGCCGGCGGCGCTCGGCGGTGATACCGAGGTCTGCCTCCCGCAGGCGCGCGTTCAATGCGTCGCGCTCTTTCAGCTCGAGTCCGAGACGGCCGGTCAGCTCCGCGATGCGGCCGCGCAAGGCCTCGAGCTTCGCCTGCGCGCCGGCGGCGCTCTGGGGCTCGGCCGAGCTCGCCGGCGCCGATACCGCGGCGCCGGCACACGAGCACAGCGCGAGCGCGGCAAGTAATCGCAGGTGTTTGATGGCTTGGAATCCGGTGGCTTGCCACTGACGGGGCGTAAGCATACAAGCCTTACCTCCGCTGCTATACTTCCCCGCCCGAAAAACCCGAATCCTTCTGCATGCAGCGACTCATCGAGTTCATTTCCCACCATCCTTATCTCGCGGGCGGGGCGTTACTGGCAGCCATCGCCGTGATCGTGAACGAGGTTCGCGAGCGCGTCCAAAGCTTCGCGGCGCTCTCCTCGGTGCAGGCGGTGCGGCTGATGAACCAGGGCGCGCTGGTCATCGATTTGCGCGCCAAGGAAGCATTCGACGCCGGCCACATCGGGGATGCACGCAACGTACCCGCGGCGGATCTCGAGGCGCAGTCCGAGACGTTGAAAAAATGGCGGGATCGCGCCGTGATTACTTATTGCGACAGCGGGGTCAGCGGCGCCGGCGCAGCGCGCACCCTCTCCAAGCTCGGCTTTAACAAGGTGTTCAACCTCGAAGGCGGATTGAACGCGTGGATCAAGGACAATTTGCCCTTGACCAAGACGACCGGCGGCGGCAAGGCGAAATCCAAGTGAGCGCGCCCGATATCGTGATCTATGTGGCCGGCTGGTGTCCGTATTGCGTGCGCGCACAAGGGCTCCTCACGAAGAAGGGGCTCGCGTACCGGGTCGTGGATGTCGACGAGGATGCCAAGTTGCGCGAGGAAATGATCGCGCGCAGCGGGCGGCGGACCGTTCCGCAGGTCTTCATCGCGGACAAGCACATCGGCGGATGCGACGACCTGTTCGCACTCGAAGGCGCAGGCGAGCTCGATCGATTGATTCAGGGGGTTTGATGAACGAAGTCAGAACCGGAGCTGCAGCCACGGTCGGCGGCGTGCAGGTAAGCCTGCAGAGCGTCTACTTGAAGGACAGCTCGTACGAATCGCCGAACGGACCCCGACTGCCGACCAATCAGGCGTGGGATCCGAAATTTCAGCTCAACATGAATACGTCCACCGAGGAGCTTGCTCCCGAAGTGCGCGAGGTGCTGCTCACCGTTACGGTCGAGGCCAAGCAGGGCGAGGCCACGCTCTATCTGGTCGAAGTCAAGCAGGCCGGGGTATTCGCCATTGCCGGCGCCTCGGCCGAGGACATGAAGCGGCTGATCGGCAGCTTTTGCCCAAGCGTGCTTTTCCCCTATGCGCGCGAGGTGATCTCGGACCTTATCACCAAGGGCGGTTTCCCCAACTTCGTGCTGCCGCTGGTCAACTTCGACGCGCTGTTCGCACAGGCTTCGGAGACGTCTCCGCAGTCCGGCTTGGTCAACTAGGAGCTGAAGCTCCGGCCAGCGGGCGCTTCGCCAATCCATGGTCGCCCCGATGCAGAGTCCGCCCTTCACGCCGATGGTGGTGATCGGCGCGGGCTCCTGGGGCACCGCTCTCGCGATTCACTGCGCGCGCACCGGTCATCCGACGCGGCTATGGGCCCGCGACGGTGCGCTGATCGAGAGCATGCGACGCGAGCGGCGCAACGCACGCTATTTGCCGGACGCCCGCTTCCCCACGGGTCTTACGGCCGTGGCCGACCTCGGCGAAGCGCTCAGTGGCGCGCGCGATGTGCTGATCGCGGTGCCCTCGAGCGCTTTTCGCAGCACGCTCGAACTGCTGAACCCGCGTCTCGACGCCGGGGCCCGGGTCGCCTGGGCGAGCAAGGGCTTCGAGACGTCGACCGGCTTGCTGCCTCATCAGGTAGCGGGCGAGGTGCTCGGGACACGGCCGGGTGCGGTGCTCTCGGGCCCCACCTTTGCGCGCGAAGTCGGAGCCGGGCTACCCACCGCCATGACCATCGCCTCGCGCGACGCGGGCTTCGCCGAGGAGCTGGCGGTGCGGCTGTCGGGACCGCATTTTCGCGCTTACAGCCAATCGGACATCACCGGCGTGGAGGTCGGCGGCGCCGTGAAGAACGTGATTGCCATCGGCGCGGGCATCGCGGACGGCATGGGCTTCGGCGCCAATACGCGGGTGGCGGTGATCACCCGCGGGCTCGCCGAGATGACTCGCTTGGGGCTGAAGCTCGGCGCTCGGCGCGAGACCTTCATGGGTCTCGCCGCGCTCGGCGATCTCGTGCTCACCTGCACGGACGACCAGTCTCGCAATCGGCGGCTGGGATTGGCACTCGGCCGTGGAAGCACTCTGGCCGAAGCCGAGCGCAGCATCGGTCAAGTGGTGGAAGGTGTGACGGCCGCGATCGCGGTACGCGGGGTGGCCGAGGGACTGGGCGCGGACATGCCGATCTGCCTTGAGGTGTATCGAGTCATGCACGAAGGCAGGCCGGTGCGCGCCGCGCTGCAGGCGCTCATGGCGCGCGAGGTTCGCTCCGAGACCGAGTGAGCGGCGGCCGCGCCGCGGTTGCGCGCTGTCGCGGCGCCCGCAGGAGTGTCACAGCGCAAACTTGAGCTGACGCCACGCCTCGTACGCGACCAGCGCCACGGCGTTCGACAGATTGAGGCTTCGCGCATGCGGCCGCATGGGAATGAAGAGCGAGTTGTCCCGACCGATGCGCTCACGCACCGCTCTGGGCAATCCGCGGCTCTCCGGCCCGAACACCAGCGCATCACCGGCGTGAAAAGCGAAATCCGCGTAGCAGATGTGCGCTTCGGTCTCGACCGCCATGATGCGGGCGCCCGCAAGCGCGGCGATACAGGCGTCGAGGTCGGCATGGATACGCACCGAGGCAAGGTCGTGGTAGTCGAGTCCGGAACGCTTGAGACTCCGGTCGTCGGTACGGAACCCGAGCGGCCTCACCAGGTGCAGGCTCGCCCCGGTGTTCGCGCACAGCCGAATGACGTTGCCGGTATTCGGCGGAATCTCCGGCTCGAAGAGCACCACGTGGATCATCGATGCGCCGGTCAGGATGGGATCGCGCCCTCGACCACCACGCGCTGCGCCGGATACGCGAACTCCACGCCCAAACGGCGGAACTCTTCGAGAATGCGGAAGTTGACCGCCTGCTGCAGGTCGAGCAATGGATTGATCTTCGGATGCTGCACGAAGTACGACAGCTCGAATTGCAGGCAGTATTCTCCGATCACCTTCAGGTGACAGCGATCGAACCGCGCGTTCGCCTGCTCGCGCACGATCGTCTCCAGCAGCTTCGGAATGCTTTTCAGGATCTCGTCGGGGGTCGCGTAGCCCACGCGAATGCTGGCGAGCGCGCGCTGCTCGGATGCGCGGCCGAAATTGCGCACGCGGCTCTTCAAGATGTCGGCGTTGGACAGGATGATCTGCTCACCGGTATCGCTGCGCAGCCGCGTGCTCTTGATGCCGATACGCTCCACCGCGCCGGTGAAGGTGTCGATCGTGAGCGTGTCGCCGACCACGAAGGGCTTGTCGAGGGCGATCGACAGAGACGCGAAGAGATCGCCGAGCACGTTCTGCAGCGCAAGCGCCACGGCGACGCCGCCAACACCCAAGCCGGCGAGGAGCGCCGTGATGTTGACGCCGAGGTTCTCGAGCGCGACCAGCATGAGCAAGGACCAGATGAGCATCTGGGCGACGAAATTGATGATGTCGAGCGATCCTGCGAAGACGCGGTCCGGACCGCGCTCCATCTCCTTCACCTCGAGATAGAACTTGAGCGTGCGCCCGGCCCAGAGGCCCACCTGCAGCAAGAACAGCATCAACACCGCGTTGTCGATGATGTGCTGCTGCTTCGGCGGGAAGGACAGATCCTCCTGCCCGGCGTAAAGCGCCAGGGCGAGCACCAGAAACTGCTTGGTGTTGCCGAGCAGATAGAAGATGAGCCGGACGGGGGTCGGATGTCCGCCCGCCGAGTAGCGCTGATAGCGCGAGGCGATCAGGCGCCGCACCAGGGTGAGGCCCGCCCACACGGAGGACGCCACGAGTCCTGCGATGATCCAGTCGGCGAGCGAGTTGCCGTAGAAAACATGCTCGGAAAGCCCGAGCGCATTGTTGAGGAACTCAGCCATCGTGGCCGCGATTATAGGCTGGCCGGCGCGTCCAACGCGCCTACTGGCTGACGTCCTCCATGCCGAGCTCCTTCATCTTGCGCGAGAGCGTGTTGCGGCCCCAACCGAGGAGCTTCGCCGCATCTTGCTTCAGGCCGTCCGCCTTGCGCATGGCGACGCGTATCAAGATGCGCTCTACTTCCGGCACCGCCTGATCGAGCAATCGGCGCGTACCCGCATCGAGCTCACGCTCGGCCCAATGCGAGAGCTTGGCCATCCAGTCGTGCGTGGCGGATCGGCCGGCCTCGACGCCGCCGAGATCCGGGGGAATGTCCTCGGTGCGGATTTCGCGCCCGGGCGCGGTGACGGTGAGCCGCCGGCAAGCATTCACCAGCTGGCGCACGTTGCCCGGCCAATCGAAGGTGACCAGCGCCGTCTCGGCCGGAGCCGTCAGCAACTTCGGCTCGACCCCGAGCTCCCGGCCGGCCGCGGCCAGGTAGTGATGCAAGAGCTCGGGAATGTCCTCGCGCCGTTCGCGTAGCGGCGGGATCTCGATCCGGATCACATTCAGTCGATGCAGCAGGTCCTCGCGGAAGTGGCCGGATTCGACTCGCAGGTCAAGATCCTGGTGCGTGGCGGCGATCACCCGCACATCGACCTTGACCGGCGTTTGACCGCCGACCCGGTAGAACTCAGCCTCGGCAAGCACGCGCAACAGCCGGGTCTGCAGCGCGGGCGACATGTCGCCGATCTCGTCGAGGAACAACGTACCGCCGTCCGCTTGCTCGAAGCGCCCGCGCCGCAGCGCGTCCGCACCGGTGAACGCGCCCTTCTCATGGCCGAACAGCTCCGATTCGAGCAAGTCGGCCGTGAACGCGGCCGTGTTGAGCGCGACGAAGGCCTTGCTGGAGCGGGGGCTATGGCGGTGCAGGGCACGCGCCACCAGCTCTTTGCCCGTGCCCGACTCGCCGGTGATGAGCACCGTCATGCTGGAGCGGGACAGGCGGCCGACCGCGCGGAACACTTGCTGCATGGAGGCCGCCTGTCCCAAGAGCTCCGGGATGCTGCGGCGGGCCGCCTCGATATCGATGGAAACGGTGGCTTGCTGCGCGGCGCGGCGGACGAGATCGACCGCCTTGTCGATGTCGAACGGCTTGGGCAGATACTCGAACGCCCCGCCTTGATAGGCGGCGACCGCCGCATCCAGATCCGAGTGGGCCGTCATCACGATGACCGGTAGCCCGGGCCGCGAGCCTTGAATGTCCCTCAACAAGTCGAGGCCGCTGCGACCCGGCATCCGGATGTCGGTCATGAGCACGTCAGGGGCGTCGGCGCGCAGCGCAGTGATCACGTTGTCGGCCTGGTCGAAACACCGGGCCGACATCCCGCTGCCCTTCAGCGCCTTCTCGAGCACCCAGCGAATCGACGCATCGTCGTCGACCAGCCAGACCTGCAGCGGTTTCACGGTCATATTGAGTCCATGGGCAGATAGATCACGAATATCGTGCGGCGGGGCGCGCTGTCGAACTCGATGAGGCCGCCGTGGCGGCTCACCAGATCCTGCGCGAGCCCCAAGCCGAGACCGGTGCCGTCGGCTCGGCCCGACACCAAGGGATAAAAAATCGTGTCGCGGATTTCCGCGGGCACGCCCGGACCGTTGTCCTCGAATTGAATGGAGGCCACCAGACGGTGGCGTCGGCCGCCGATGCCGATGTTGTTCGCGACGCGCGTGCGCAGGATGAGCCGCGGCGCGTACACACCGGCAGCGGAGAGCGCCTGAATCGCGTTGCGGCCGAGGTTCAGCATTGCCTGGATGATGTGATTCGGATCGACGGTCAACGCCGGCAGACTCGGGTCGTAGTCGCGATCGACCACTACGCCCGCGGGCGCTTCGCTGCGCAACAGGTGATACACGCGCTCCAAGAGCTCGTGCACGTTGACGAGCTGCTTCGCGGGCGGACGGCCCGGCCCCAACATCGAGTCGAGCAGGTTGGTGAGCCGATCGGCTTCGCTGATGATGACGCGCGTGTATTCCTTGAGCCCCGGATCCAGGAGCTCGCGCTCGAGCAATTGCGCGGCTCCGCGCAAGCCGCCCAACGGGTTTTTGATCTCGTGCGCCAGCTGGCGAACCATGAGCCGGCTCCCGCCGAGCTGCGCCAACAACGCGTTCTCGCGCGTCAAGCGCCGATGCTGCGTGATGTCCTCGATCTCGAGCAGCAGACTCGGGTGTCCGCCGAGCATCACTTCAGTGACCGCGCAATCGAGGCTCCGATCGACGCCGCCCGGCGCGGGCCACGCCAGCTCGCGCTGGACCACGGCCTCGCCGCCCTGCCGGGCGCGCTCGAACATCGGCAACAAAGTTTCCGCGCCGCGCGTGAGCTCGCTGATGCGCCGGCCGAGCGCCTGATTGAGCGAAAGCCCCACCAGCGTCTGCCCGGCGGCGTTGAGGTAGGTCACGCGCAGCTCGGCATCGAGCAAGAATACGCTCGTGACCAGTGAGTCGAGCAGCTCCGCGCCCTCGGGGATCGGGGGCATTTTGATCTCAGCGGCCAAACGGTTCGCCCGCCGGCCCAACGCGTACCCGCGTTATTTGTGCTGCGGCGACATGACGCTCGGTCGCATCACGTTGAAGGTCACCGGATCCGTGCTTATGGATTGGCCCGAGACCGAATCCGAGACCGTCGCGGCCAGGGTGTAGGTGCCGCGCGCGAGATCGGGTAGCGTGAGATCCGTGGCATTCGAATCCTCGCCCACCTTGGCGCCGTTCAGAGTCCAGGAGACCGTCTGGCTCGGAGCGAGCGCGGGCTCCGCCGCGAGGCTCGCGCTCACCTGCTCGCCCCCGGTGAAGGTCTGGCCGGGCGCGGGCGAGCTGATGGCCACGTGCTGAACTGCCTTCGATGGGGGCTTCTGACCTTGCTGCCCAACGCCGCTCGGCGCCGGCTGGCTGAGGATGCCGCGGGTCGAGCCTCCGGAGGTGAAGATCTTCTCCGCGCCCGGCACGGGCTGATCGGAGAAGTGCACCACCCCGTCGGCATCGACCCACTTGTAGACCACCGCCGCCGGCGCGGTGGAGACGAGCGCCGACAGGCCGAGAGCAATCCATGTTCGGCACAGGTGCATGACGCGAAAGCATAGTCCTATCGCCTCCCGGCCTCAAAGAAAGGTTACGGCAGCGTGACCGCCGTCACCTTTGGGGGGAACGCACCTCACAAGCTGTAGTACATTTCGATTTCGATCGGGTGCGTGGTCATGCGCAGGCGCGTCACTTCCTTCATCTTGAGCTCGATGTAGGCATCGATCAGATCGTCGCTGAATACGCCGCCCGCCTTGAGAAACCCCCGATCCCGATCCAAGTAGTCGAGCGCCATGTCGAGCGAGTGGCAGACGGTCGGAATCTTCTTGTCCTCTTCGGGCTCGAGGTCGTAGAGATCCTTGTCCGCCGGATCGCCGGGATGGATTTTGTTGAGAATCCCATCGATGCCCGCGAGCAGCATCGAGGCAAAAGCGAAGTAGGGATTGGCGGTCGCGTCCGGGAAGCGCACCTCGATGCGCCGCGCCTTCGGATTCGACACCCACGGAATCCGGATCGATGCCGAGCGGTTGCGCGCCGAGTAGGCGAGCTTCACCGGCGCTTCGAATCCGGGCACGAGGCGCTTGTAGCTGTTGGTGCTCGCATTGGTGAACGCGTTGATGGCGCGCGCGTGCTTGATGATCCCGCCGATGTAATAGAGCGCGATCTCGGACAGGCCGCCGTACTTGTCCCCGGCGAACAGCGCCTTGCCCTCTTTTTGCAAGGATTGGTGCACGTGCATGCCGTTGCCGTTATCGCCCACGATCGGTTTCGGCATGAAGGTCAACGTCTTGCCGTAGCCGTGCGCGACGTTCTGCAGCGCATACTTCAGAATCTGCACCTCGTCGGCCTTCTTGGTAAGCGTGTTCGCCGCGACGTTGATCTCACCCTGACCGGCGGTTGCGACCTCGTGGTGATGAACCTCGAATTTGAGGCCCATCTCCTCGCACGCGAGCGACATGGCGGTACGGATGTCCTGCTGCGAATCCACCGGCGGCACCGGGAAATAGCCGCCTTTCACCCCAGGTCGGTGTCCGCGGTTACCCTCGTCATAGCTCTTGCCCGAGTTCCAGGCGCCCTCGTACGAATCGACCTCATAGGAGCAGCCATTCATGCTCGAGCTGACACGGACATTGTCGAAGATGAAAAACTCGTTCTCCGGCCCGAACAGCGCGGAGTCCGCGACGCCCGAGGATTTGAGGTAGGCTTCCGCACGCTTCGCGAGCGAACGCGGATCGCGCTCGTAGCCCTGCATCGTCATCGGCTCGATCACATCGCAGCGCAGGTTGACGGTGGTCTCTTCGTAGAACGGATCGATGACGGCGGTCGAAGGATCCGGCATCAAAATCATGTCCGACTCGTTGATCCCCTTCCAGCCGGAGATCGACGATCCATCGAACATCTTGCCGTCGGTGAAGAATCCGGCGTCCACGAGGCGCGTCGGAATGGTCACGTGTTGTTCTTTACCGAGCGTGTCGGTAAAGCGAAGATCGGCGAACTTAGCCTCTTTTTCGTTGATTAATTTTAGAACATCGGCGGGAGTCATTGGCGTCCTCGCAAAAGTGTTTTGATCTGGTAGCTCCCGGACCAGCGCCGGGTTCTCGGGCCGTGCAGTTTGTGTGCCAGGGGCTCGCATATATGGATCAAGAACTTGCGTCACCGCGGCGCCCTCTGTGCACCCAATGAAAGCATGAAGACGCGCATCGCGCATTATTTTGGTGCGTTCCGCACCCTGAACCGGATGCGGCGCCGATTGTCACCCCTCTTTCTGGCCGGGCGCTCAAAATCGGTGCAGGCGCGCTTTTGCAACGCAAGACACCGCGGCCGGGCCGTCGCTATACTGCCGGGGATGTCTGTACCGCGTTCTCGAGTCTCGCGCGGGGTCCCGCCGAGCACCTTTCAGGGGCTGATCTTTGCCCTGCAAAATTACTGGGCGCTTCAGGGCTGCGTGATCCTGCAACCCTACGATATGGAGATGGGGGCCGGGACCTTTCACACGGCGACCTTCTTGCGCGCGGTCGGGCCCGAGCCGTGGAGAGCCGCCTACGTGCAACCCTCGCGCCGACCCACCGACGGCCGCTACGGCGATAATCCCTTCCGCCTGCAGCACTATTATCAGTTTCAGGTCGCGATCAAGCCGTCCCCGCACGATTTTCAGGAGCTTTACTTGGGTTCGCTGCGCTCGCTCGGCTTCGACCTCGAGACCCACGACGTGCGCTTCGTGGAGGACAACTGGGAGTCACCCACGCTCGGCGCATGGGGTCTTGGTTGGGAGGTTTGGCTCAACGGCATGGAGGTCTCGCAGTTCACTTACTTCCAGCAAGTGGGCGGCATGGACTGCCGGCCGGTGATGGGCGAGATCACCTACGGTCTTGAGCGATTGGCCATGTACATGCAAGGCAAGGAAAGCATCTTCGACATCGTCTGGACCGAAGGGCCATTCGGCACCGTCACCTACGGCGATGTGTTCCATCAGAACGAGGTCGAGCAGTCGGCTTACAACTTCCTGAAGGCGGACACGGAAGTGCTGATGCGGGAGTTCGATACGCGTGAGGCGGCGTGCCGCCGATTGCTCGACGACAAGCTCGTGCTCCCGGCCTACGAGCAGATGGTGAAGGCTTCCCACGCGTTCAATCTTCTCGACGCGCGCCGCGCGGTGTCCGTGACCGAGCGCCAGCGATTCATCCTGCGGGTGCGCGCGCTCGCGCGGGCGGTCGCGGAAGCCTACCTGGCCAGCCGCGAGGCGCTCGGATTTCCCCTGCTCGCCACCGCGCCGCGAGTGGCTTGATGGGCTCGCGCGATCTGCTGCTCGAGCTGCTCACGGAGGAGCTGCCGCCGCGCACCCTGCAAGGACTGTCGAGCGCGCTCACGGAAGGCATCGCCAAAGGCTTGGGGGCCGCCGGCATCACCCACCGCGCGGTGCGCGGGTTCGCGACGCCGCGCCGCCTCGCCGTTCTCGTGCGCGCATGCGCCGAGTCGGCGCGAGATCGTCAGGTCGAACGACGCGGTCCCCCCGTCAGCAGCGCGTTCGATGCGTCCGGCGCGCCCACGCAAGCGGCGGCCGCGTTCGCGCGCAACTGCGGCGTGGAGGTCGCGGCGCTCGAGAGACTGGTTACCGAAAAGGGCGCCTGGCTGGTATTCCGCGGGCTCGAGCGCGGCGCGCCCACAACGAGCCTGCTCGGGGACATCGTCAACCAGGCGATCGCCGCGTTGCCGATTGCCCGGCGCATGCGCTGGGGAGCGGGTACCACGGAGTTCGTGCGGCCGGTGCATGGGGTCGTGCTGCTGTTCGGCGAGGACATCGTGCCGCTCGAGGTTCTGGGACTGCCCACCGGCCGCACTACCCGCGGTCATCGCTTTCACGCGCCCCGGCCGATCGAGCTTAAGTCCGCGAAGTCCTACGAGCGTCGGCTCCTCGGCGCCAGGGTCGTCGCGGATTTCGCGGCGCGCCGCGCGCGGGTGCGGTCCGAAGTCGAACAGGCCGCGGCCGCCGCGGGTGGCGTCGCCTTGATCGAGAGCGAGCTCCTCGATGAGGTGACCGCGCTGGTCGAGTGGCCGGTGCCGATCGTGGGCCGCTTCGAACCGCGCTTCCTCGAGCTGCCGCGCGAGGTGGTAATTGCCACCATCCAGGATCACCAGCGCTACTTCCCCATCGAGGGCACGGACGGCAAGCTCACCGGCGGCTTCGTCACGGTCGCGAATATCGAGAGCCGCGATCCGGCCAAGGTGAGGGAAGGCAACGAGCGGGTGGTGCGCCCGCGCCTCAGCGATGCGGCGTTTTTCTGGGAGCAGGATCGCCGCGTGCCGCTCGAGGTGCGCGCTCAAGAGCTCTCCGGCGTGACCTTCCAGGCGAAGCTCGGAAGCTATGCGCAAAAGTCGGCGCGACTCATGGCGCTCGCGCAGCTGATCGGCGAGCGGATCGGCGCAGGGCCCGATGTGGGGCGGGCCGCGGCAGTCGCCAAGGCGGACTTGATGACGGCGATGGTGGGCGAGTTCCCCGAGCTTCAGGGCGTGATGGGCCGATACTATGCCGAAGCGCAGGGATATGGCGCGGAGGTGGCGCGCGCCATCGAGGAGCACTATCGGCCACGATTTGCAGGCGATACGCTGCCCGCAACCAAGATCGGGCAGGCGCTCGCACTTGCCGACAAGATCGATACGATCGTCGGCATCTTTGCGATCGAGCAACGTCCGACCGGCGCCAAGGACCCGTTCGGCCTGCGCCGCGCTGCGCTCGGCGTGTTGCGCATTCTGCTCGAGTGCCGATTGGATCTCGACCTCGCGGGGCTCATCAGCGCATCCGCCGCTTTGCAGCCGGTGCAACGTCCCGCGGTCGCGCAGGAGGTCGACGAATTCATCGCCGAGCGGCTGCGCGGCCTGTTTCTCGAGCGCGATGACGGCACGTCGCCGGAGATGGTCGACGCGGTGCTCGCGAGTCGGCCGCGGTCGCCGCTCGATGCGGACGCTCGTCTGCAGGCACTCAAGGAGTTCCTCGTGTTGCCCGAGGCCGGGGTCCTCACCGCGATCAACAAGCGCATCGGCAACATCTTGCGCAAGGCGCCCGCCGACGTGCCGGCCGTACGAGCCTCGGCGTTCACGGACGAAGCCGAGCGGGCGCTGCATGGGGCACTCACCGCGCTCGAGAGCTCGGTCGGTGAAGCCACGGCCGCGCACCGCTACGGCGAGAGCCTGCGCGGCTTGATCGCGCTCCGGGCGCCGGTCGATGATTTCTTCGAGCACACCATGGTGATGGCCGAGGATCCAGTGCTGCGCGCGAATCGGCTGGCACTGCTGCGCGAGGTGCACCGGCTTCTGGGCGGCGTCGTCGATCTGTCCCGCCTGCCGGGTTAACTTTTCGGATCAGGTATGCAGCTGCTCAAGTCGTTGCTGTTCACCACGTACTTCATGCTGTCGGCGTGCTGCTGGGGATTCGTAATGGTTCTCTGCTTTTTCCTGCCGTATCGCATGCAGTTTGCGATCGCGCGGAGTTGGGCGCGCGGCGTGCTCTGGCTGCTCGAGAGGCTTTGCGGCCTCAACTTCGTAGTCGAGGGACGCGAGCGAATTCCGCCGGGCAGTCACATCATCATGAGCAGGCACACCTCCGCCTGGGAGACGGTCGCACTTTTTACGATTTTCCCGCCCCAGGTGTGGGTTTTGAAGCGCGAGCTTCTGTGGATCCCGTTCATCGGCTGGGGGCTCAAGCTCCTCAAGCCCATCGCCATCAACCGCGGCGCCGGGCACCGGGCGGTGACTCAGGTCATCGAGCAGGGCAAGGAGCGGCTCGCAGCCGGGCTCTGGGTGATCATTTTTCCCGAGGGCACCCGCGTCACCGCGGGCGAAACCCGCAAATACGGGGTGAGCGGCGCGCTGCTCGCGGCCGCGACCGGCAATCTGGTCGTGCCCGTCTCGCACAACGCGGGAAAGTTTTGGCCGCGGCGCGGCATTTTAAAGAAGCCGGGCACGATCCGCGTCGTCATTGGTGAACCGCTGCGGCCGCAAGGTAAGGATCCCCGGGATTTCAACGAGGAGATCCGCCGGGCCATCGAATCCGGCCTGGCGCGCATCGAGAACGCCGCGGCTTGATCAGCCACCAGCCGGGGCGCCCCCGGCCTTACCGGTAAATCTAAGGGCTCAAGGAATTCCCCTAGCTGCCGCTAAGGGGGATTCGGTGGTTACATATGACAGGGATCTGCCTTGCTCGAGCCCCTCAAGAATAAACTGCGACTCGCCGCCAATTTTCCCAGCCCGCCGGCGATCGCGCTGCAGATCGTCGCGCTCGCCGGCGACCCCGAGATCGACGTGGCCAAGGTCGCGACGACGATCAGCAAGGACCCCGGTCTCACGGCGAAGGTGCTGCGGGTTGCAAACTCGCCGCTCTATTCCAAGCGACGCAAGAGCGAGAACCTGCGCCAGGCGCTGGTCGCGCTCGGCCTCAACGCGGCAACTACGCTCGCCCTCAGCTTCTCGCTGGTATCGACCTACAAGACCGGCGTGGGCGCAGGAATCAGTCATACTCGCTACTGGCGTCGCGCGATCCTAGGAGCGTCGGCTGCACGCACGTTCGCTGCGCTCAAAGGGGTAAGGTCCCCGGAGGACATTTTTCTTGCGTCGCTGCTGCAGGACATCGCCGTGCTTGCCATCGATCGCGTGCAACCCGATTTCTACCGATTGGCGCCCGACGCGCCGCACCGGGCCCTGATCGAGCACGAGGTCGCCGCGCTCGGCGCCGACCATGCCATGGTCGGCGCGTGGCTGCTGCGCCAATGGAAGCTGCCGGAGTCGCTGTGCGAGACCGTTGAAGCGAGCCACGATCCACAAAACGCCGCGATTACCACGCCCGTGGGAATGGCGGCTCGCTGCGTCGCCTTGGGGAGCGAATGTGTCGAGCTTCTGCTGGCGCCCACACCCGCCGATCCCGCGCCGCTCGCCCGGCAGGCCGAGACTTGGCTCGGCATCGGCCGCGAGGAGCTGACCACGTCGATAAGCACCATCGTCGCGGAGATTCCCGAGATCGAGCGGCTGTTCGACACGGCGATTCTCGAGGCCGAAGTGGCGGCAGCCATCATCGAGCAAGCGCGGGAGCTTTTGACCATTCGCAATCTGCAGGCCATCGATCAGATGGCGTCGCTGGTTCAAACCACGGCGCAGCTCGAGCAGCGCACCAGCGCTCTCGAGGACAAGCAGCGGCGCGACGGCCTCACCGGGGTCTTCAACCGCGGCTACCTCGATGAGCTTCTGCGCAGGGAGTTCGAGAGCTCGACGAAGGGGGGCTGGCCGCTCAGTATCGTGTTTGCCGACCTCGACCGCTTCAAGCGCGTCAACGACACCTACGGTCACCCGACCGGGGATTCGGTCCTGGTCGACACCGCGCGCATGTTTGCCGATGCCGTGCGCGACAGCGATTACGTCGCCCGGTATGGCGGCGAGGAATTCGTGATCGTGCTGCCGGGGCTCGCCTCGGAGGGCGCGCAGATCGTGTGCGAGCGCATCCTTGCCCTTCTGCGCGGCGCGCGCCATCGCGTCGCGGATAGCTCGATTCGCGTGACGGCCTCGCTCGGCCTCGCAACCCACGATGCGGCTACACCGTTCCACCGCGTTTCAGACTTGATCGAAGCGGCCGACCGATGTGTGTACGCGGCGAAGAAGGCGGGACGCGACCGCTTGGTGTGCCACCATCCGGGATTCCCCGTCCACAGCGCGTTCGGTTGAGGCCGCACGTCAAAGCGCGGGCGTCCCGCCACAGTCATGGGCCCGATGGGACGAGCAGGGGCCCAAGATACGAAAAATTGAAATAAATGCCCGCCTCATTGAGGCTTGCCATCACGCCGCGCAGGGCATGCCACGCATCCGCTTCAGGTCGACCGGGATTTAAAGGACTTTCATCATCTTGCGGCGGAGCGGTTGTCTCGGCGCTCCTCGAATCGGCCAATGGCGTGGCCGCACAACCCGCTAACGTCGCCGCGACGGAAATAAATAGCGTTCCGCCAAGAATCCAAGCGGGTCTTGTCTTCAGTGGCATTGGCGCTTCGGTACAGGGCAATCCATCGCTCTAGACGTCCAGGTTCGAGACGTGCAGCGCGTTCTTCTCGATGAATTCGCGGCGCGGCTCGACCGCATCGCCCATCAACGTGGTGAAGATATCATCCGCGGCTACCGCGTCCTCGATGCGCACTTGCATCAGGCGGCGCGTCTCGGGATTGATGGTCGTGTCCCAGAGCTGCTCGGGGTTCATCTCACCGAGTCCCTTGTAGCGCTGGATGGTCTGTCCCTTCTTTGCCTGCTCGAACAGCCAGGTCATCGCCGCCTTGAAGCTCGCGATCTCATGGCGCTCCTCGCCGCGCTGGATGTAGGCGCCGGGCCCGATGAGATCCGAAAGCATCTGCGCGAGCTCGGCGATCCGGAGGTATTCGGCCGAATCGAAGAACTCGCGCGGAATGTGCCGCACCGAGGTGAGCCCGTGCTCGAACCGCTGTAGATCGATGCGATGACCTCCTGCGGCAAGCGGCTGCACGCTCAGCCGATAGCGGCGCGAGGCATCGTCGCGCGCATTGAGCTTGAGCTCGAGATCGCGGCACCAGTCCTTCAGCTCGTCGATGCGATCGAACTTGTCGGTGCTGAGCACCGGCACGTACAGGAGCTGCTCCAGGAAGCGCTCATCATAACGGCGCGCCCAGCGCCTGACGATGCTCTGCGCTTCCTGATATTTTTGAGCCAGAGACTCGAGCCCGAGCCCCGAGAGCGGCGGCGCCTCGGCATTGACGTGCAGGGCCGCTCCGTCGATCGCCGTCCCGAGCAGCAACGCATTCAGCTCGAGATCGTCCTTGACGTAGTGTTCCTGTTTGCCCTTCTTGACCTTGTAGAGCGGCGGCTGGGCTATGTAGATATGCCCGCGCTCGATCAACATCGGCATCTGGCGATAGAAGAACGTCAAGAGCAGGGTGCGTATGTGGCTTCCATCGACATCAGCATCTGTCATTATGATCACGCGGTGGTATCGAAGCTTCTCGATGTCGAAGTCGTCCTTGCCGATTCCGCAGCCGAGCGCGGTGATCAACGTACCGACTTCGGCGGACGCCAGCATTTTGTCGAAACGGGCTTTCTCAACGTTGAGGATTTTTCCTTTGAGCGGGAGTATGGCCTGAGTGCGTCGATCGCGGCCCTGCTTTGCGGAGCCACCAGCGGAATCGCCTTCCACCAAAAACA
>Ga0182030_10000592_pt1 | contig 69506 bp, 61 predicted proteins | sample 812S3MmetaG_FD_121299 | JGI IMG/M metagenome (GOLD analysis project Ga0182030, IMG submission 121299) | Permafrost microbial communities from Stordalen Mire, Sweden - 812S3M metaG (Illumina Assembly) | ecosystem: Environmental > Terrestrial > Soil > Wetlands > Permafrost | place: Sweden...
AGTAAGCACGGTAGAGGAGACAATTTTGGCCCGAGGTGGCTCGAGCTGGCTGTTCAGGTGGTATGTCCTACCTGATGAACAAGGGTGTGCTGGGGTTCGAACATAGTCCCGTCACCTCCACCACGACCATTCCGCTCAAAAGTACCTTGCAATCGCACGTCACCAAACCAATCAGGGATCAAGAAGCGTTGTATTCCACGTCGAACTATCGTGATCGCCAGAGCGTAAAGCCGACAAATATCGGGTCAATGACCCATAACCAAAGGAGCGAACATGAGCGACTCTTCCACCCAGGGAATACAGATCGTGCTGCATCCTGTGTCCGATCTGGCGTCAGCCAAGGCCGTGTATGCCGCCCTGCTCGGCGTCGCGCCACAGTCCGATTCTCCCTACTACGTAGGTTTTGAGGCCGCAGGCCAGCAGATCGGACTGGTACCCAGCAGTGGCGCGCAGGCCATGACCTCTCCAGTTGCCTTTTGGCGTGTCGCTGATATTGAGGCGAAGCTCGCTGAGGTGACTGCCGCGGGTGCCAGAGTTACCGAGGCTCCCCACGAGGTCGGCGGCGGCCGAGTCGTGGCGCAATTTGCTGATATCGATGGCAACGTGCTTGGTTTGTTCCAGGATCAATAAACGCCCGCAACAATGTGCAACGTTGCCACTGGTGACGGGCGTGAATTGTTGAATCGACGGAGCGTGTACCTAAATCAACTGAAAGTCGAATGTGGCATGATTCCGCCGGTGACGATTAAAAATGACGAGGCGCAACACCTGATAGATCTTGCGTGACTCGGTGATCTAGCCGCCAGACGCGTCTCGAACGATCCAACACACTGCACTCACATAGCACCGTCAGTAGGTCAATGCGCCGCCTTCAGTTTCGAAGATGTTAGACATAACAACGTGGACGAACATCACAGCGAGGCAAGTTCCGATTCGGCAAGGGATGACGAGCGTCGTAAGGTTGATCGTCGAGATGGTGATGACCGTCGCAAAGAGGATCTTGGGCCGAGTAACGGCGTCGAGCGTCGCAAGGTCGATCGTCGTAAGGTCCAGCGGCGTAAGAAATAGGACTGTTGTTGCCGCGCACTCACGCGTCCTTAAGTTTTTCTCCTTAGTGAACGTCGAAGTGGAACGTTTGCTGTAACGAATTTGCTGCGCCGGCGTACGTCACGATTCAAAACCAAGGGATGTACAGGAAATCGGTTGGTTATTTATCGGGTGGCGGGGGTCGGACACGTGGGCAGAAACGCGGTTCCGTCGGAGTACCGTAACGGCTATGCAGCACCTCGAGCGTGCGGGAACGCACGTAATTTCTCGCGCACGTCATGCCCCTTCGGGCCGGACGAACGTCCTCACTCGCGTTCTGGTCGCTCTCGTGGTGGCCGGCGTCTCGATCACGTGGATCGTGCATGACACGAGTGCCAGGGCGGACACGCTGCAAATGTCCTCCAGTAGTCTCGAAACCGGATGGTATCCGAACGAGCCCCAACTCGCGCCATCGGTCGTCTCCGGCGGAGATTTTGGCGAGCTGTTCAACACACAACTCACGGGCGCGGTGTTCGCCCAGCCGCTGATCAGCCAGCCGACGGTACTGGCGGTGACCGAGGACGACAACGCGTACGGGCTCAACACCTCAACCGGCGCAATCGAGTGGACAAGGAACTTCGGCCCGCAGTCTCATCCACTGGCGCAGACGGGTTGCGGTGATATCGGCGCGAACATGGGAATCACCGGCACACCCGTGATCGACCCGGCGACCGATACCGCGTACTTCATCGCCGCCACGAGCGACGGCCCCAGCGGGGCCACGCAGTACTACATGGACGCAGTCAACGTGCAAACCGGAGCGACCCCGTCGGGATGGCCGGCGGGCGGCGTACTCATTCAAGGATCGGCTGACGATGACGCGGGCACGGTGTTCGACGGCCAGTGGCAGACCCAGCGCCCGGGGCTAGTGCTCGTCAACGGCGTCGTCTACGCCGCGTTCGGTTCTCAATGTGACTACGGCAACTGGACCGGTTGGGTCATCGGCGTTTCCGAGGGTTCGGCGAGCATCACGACGATGTGGGCGAGCGAGACCGGCGTTGATTTAGCCAACGGCGGTGGCGGTGGGGGTGGCATCTGGGGGTCTGGTTCGGCACCCGTCGTTGACAGTCAGGGTGACATCTATTTTGGGACCGGCAACGGTAACTTGCCGAACCCCGGTCCAGCTACAACCACTGCACATAGTTTTGGTGAAGCCGTCGTCGAGTTGAGTACGGCCACTGGCAAGTTGCACGTCGTTGACTATTTCATACCTTCGGACGCCGTATCACTCAACGCTCAAGATGGTGATCTCGGCTCGGGCGGCGTGGTCGCACTTCCGACGAGCATGGGTACGCCCCAAGAGCCCAACGTGATGCTCGCAGCCGGCAAAGAGGGAGTGATTTACGAGCTCAACATGAATGCGTTGGGCGGATACCAGGATGGTCCCGTCAACACCAACGGCGTTGGCAGTGACGCCATACCGGCCGAGACGGGACCGTATGGCGGGGTGTGGTCACGGTTCGCGGTGTGGCCCGGTGATGGTGGGTACGTTTATGTTCCAACGGCTGGGACTGTCCCGTTTGTCACGACCGCCGGCGGATCTTTGAATGTGTTCAAGCGAATGGTGAGCGCGTCGGGTGCGGTATGGTTCCAGCTCGTCGGGGCCACGTCAAATTCCGCCAATATGTTCGGTTTTGCCTCCGGTATTCCCATCATTACGTCAAACGGCACCACATCGGGCTCGTCGCTGCTGTGGATTGTCCATGAGGAAGTTGGTGATCTCGCCAACGCGCAACTCCAGGCGTACAATCCAATCCCACAGAACCCCGGTCCCCAAGGAACCCTACAAGAGGTATGGAGTGCCGCGATTGGCGACGGCGCAAAGTTTTCCGAGCCGGGCGTTGACGGCGGAAAAATCTTCGTTGGCACCGGAGACGGGAACCTGATTGGCTTCGGCGTCCTGGCTTCCTCTACGCCTTCGCTGACGGGTGACAACGTTGACTTCACCCCGACGACGGTCTCGCAGACAAACGTGGCGACGGCCAAATTTACCGCAACGTCAGCAACAACAGTGTCGGCATTCACGGTTCAAGGATCCGCGTTCGCGCTCGGTACGCCGTCGCAGTCACTCCCCGCGGCGTTGTCGGCGGGTCAAACCATCACCATCCCGGTCACCTTCACACCCAACGCCATTGGTGGACTCAGTGGTTCGCTCACTGCCGACGTCACCGGCGCCACTGCGACCGTCGCGCTGTCGGGCCAGGGTCTCAGTTCCACGTCCCCACTCAGCGCGGCGCCGAGCGCCGTGGATTTCAGTAGTCAACCGATCGGCGGACCGATGGTCAGCCAATCCGTGACGTTCACGAATGTCTCGACGAGCGCCGTGACCATCACTGGCTTCATCCCTCCGGCGTTGCCATTCGCCGTGCCGAATCCGCCGGCCAACGCAACGATTAACCCTGGCGCCAAGATCAGTTTCGCTGTGGACTTTTCGCCGCCTGGCTCCTCGGGCGATTTTGACCACGTGTATGGAGGAGTGGTGACGCTCGAGACGAGCGTCGGCGACTTCGGCGTTCCGTTGTCGGGATCGGCAAATCCATCGGCACAAATCAATATCGCCCCGACACAACTCAGCTTCGGTGATGTCGCCGTCGGGTCCACAGCGACGATCAACTTCGACGTCAGCGACCTCGGTGGCGATCCGCTGACCATCACCACGAGTACGCCGCCATCCACCAACGGCTTTGCCGCCACCACGACGCTCGGAACTGGAACGATTATCCCCGCCAATTCATCCCTGCAGGAGACAGTGCAATTCTCGCCCACCGCACCCGGTGCGACGTCGGCGACATGGATACTCCAAGGCAACGATGGTAGCGGCGTGCAAACGGTCACGATGAGTGGAACCGGGACCTCAGCCTCTTCGGGCGGTGGCGGTGGCGGCGGCGGCGGCGGTGGAGGGACTACGCCACCACCTGCATCGGGAACTGGGACTGCGGCACCTCCCGTGGTCGTAGCGGCACCTCCCGTTGTCTCGCTCACGATCACCACGTTGTCGGGTCGAGTGGGTACTCCGCTCGTACTCGTAACCTCGGGCAGGTCCGCGGGAGGCGCGGTGAGCTTCAGCGCCAAGGACGGGACAGCAACTGGTTGCTCAATCAAGAACGGCACGCTGAACGCGTCAAGCGAAGGTACGTGCATCGTGACCGCGACGGAAGTAGCGGACGGCTCGAGCCCGTTGATATCGTCACCGCCGACCAAGATCACGATGGCCAAGAGAATCACCCCACGGCCCGCGACACTCACGGTGCTATTTTCCGGAACGAGCGACGCGTTGAGCGGGGGAGCGAAGGAGACCCTGACGGGCCTCGCGAAGAAACTGAAGCCGGGTGATTCGGTCATCCTCACCGGTTACGCGAAGGGCGACTTGGCGCTCGCCCTTGGTCGGGCCCGGATCGTGTTGCACTTCTTGTCAAGCAAGGTCAAAGTTCGCGCGACGCTGGCGAGCGTGACCAGCGTTGGCGACAAAAAAGTCACGGTGACGTCTCGCTGAAGGGGCGAACGCCTGCATTGAGTTGAGTTTCGCCCAAAGATCGCCGCGGAGTTTCGCATCGATCCTCGGAATCAAATACCGCCAAGAAACCTGTCCGAGGTATTTCGCTAGGCGGTCGCGCTTCCTAACACTTGACCGACCAAGGTCGCGGCCTCATTGTCGGGCACCGCCGGTGCAAAGAGGAAGCCCTGGCCCAGTTCGCAGCCGAAACAGCGAAGCCGGATGAATTGGCGCTGGGTCTCGATGCCCTCGGCGAGCACGGACATGTTGAGTTTCTGACCGAGAGACACGATTGCTTCGAGCAGGGTGTCGTTGCGGACGCTCTCGAGCGTGGGGCTCACGAATGTCTGATCGATCTTAATGATGCGCGGACGCATGAGCGCGAGATAGGAGAGCGACGAATAGCCGGTGCCAAAGTCGTCGAGCGCAAAGCCAATGCCGAGGCGATTAAGTCGTTCGATGACGTTCAGCGTCTCGGCGATGTCGAGCAGGGCGGCGCTCTCGGTAATTTCAATGACCAGTCGTTCGGGACCGAGACCGTTCTCGAAGAGCGCCTCTTCGATGATCGACACGAGATTGGGATCTTGAAATTGTCGGGCTGAAAGGTTGACCGTGATGTAGGGCCAATTGATTTTGAGTCCCTTGCGTTCCCACTTGCTCGCGGCGGCAATCGCTTCTCGCAGGGCGAAGGTGCCCAGTTCCAGGATGAGATCGCTTTGTTCGGCCAAGGGGATGAACACAACTGGCGGCACCCAGCCCCGTTCAGCGTGGTGCCAGCGCATGAGCGCTTCAAAACCCACGACCGCCGTGGTCGTCAGGTCGACGATGGGCTGGTAGTGCATGGAAATCTCACCGGCGCTAAAGGCCTGGCGCAACTCCTGGACGAGTTCAAAGCGGTTGACTGCCTGCTGGTCCATACCGACTTCAAAGATCACGTGACGACCCTTGCCCGCACGCTTGGCCTCGAAGAGGGCAATGTCCGCGTTCTGGACAATTTCCGTCTGGTCGGTGCACGTGGCGTCCCAGACAACGACACCGACGCTCGCGCGTTGTTCAATCTTGACGTCCGCGAATGAGAATGGCTCGGTCAACACCTGCAGCAGTCGTTTGGCGACCAGTCCCGCGTCGTCAGGCGATGCCAGTCCTTCAGCCAAGTACAGGAATTCGTCGTCCCCGGAGCGGCAGAGCGAGTCTGAAGACCGTGAGGACTGGGTCAGGCGGTGCGCGATCGCGACCAGCAACTGGTCACCCACGAGGTGACCGTACGTGTCGTTGACGCCCTTGAAATTGTCGAGGTCCATCACGAGTACCGCGCAGGTTCCACCTTGTCGAGTGATCCTGGCGTGGGCTTGGGACAACCGGTCCATGAACAGAGCACGGTTGGCCAGTCCCGTGAGCGGGTCGTGCAGCGCCTGGTGCGACAGTTGCGCGCTGAGCGCTCGCTCTTCGGTGATGTCGCGCTCGGAGAAGACGAAGTACAGCAGTTTGCCGTTTTCGTCTCGAGCCGGTGTCCGTGACACCTCGACGAAAATCACGCGCTTGTCCTTGCGCAGGTATCGCTTGATGTACCGGTTCTGGTCGGCTTCGCCAAAAAGCGCGCGACGGTGCGACTCTTCGGTAATTCCGACGTCCTCGGGGTAGGTAAAGATCTTGGAGTCCTTGCCCATCAGTTCTTCGCGCGAATATCCAACCATCGTGCAGAAGGAATCGTTGACGGCGGTGATGCGGTCTTCGAGATTGGTGACCGTCATCGGTGCCACGTTGCCGTCAAAGGCCATGTGGAATCTCAGTTCAGACTGCGCCAGCGCCACCTCCGCGGCCTTCTGCGCGTAGATGTCGCGAATCGTCACCACGTGCCAGGTTTCACCGTCTAAGACAAACGGCGAACGGTCCAGGTGCACCGCGGTCTCGCTGGCGTTCTTGCACACCAGGGTCAGATCAACATCGATGACGTGCTTGTGCTTGTGTGAAAGCCGCACGTTTCTGGTGCGCTGGGCGAGCAGCTCATTTTGGTTGATCGTGGGCACGAGGAATTCAATCGTGTGGCCCACCAGTTCCTTTCGCGTGTACCCGGTCAACGTCGCCAATTGATCGTTGGCGTAGCGGATGACGCCGGGGCCATCGACGAAGGCAATTCCGTCGGGCAGCACCTCGAGCAGGATGTGCCACGACAACGGGAAATCCTCGGTTGACGTCGTAAAGCACTCACCCTCAGGGAACGCGACGGGGTATGTCTCGTCAGCGGGCGGCATCTTCGGGGCCGTGCTCGCGGCCCGTCGGATCAGGGAGAGAACCATTCAGAGAAGGTTTATTGGTGAATCTCACCAACGGCGCAAGAGTGTCTCAACATCAGCCCAAATCGGCGGTTCGGCGTTCCCGAATTTCGTTGAACGCAAGGAGTTTCGGTGTCGGCAGGGTGACGGCGTAGTTACCGCACTGCGTCAGGCAGTTTGCCCCTTCACAAAACGCCACGAGGCACTGCACGGGCCCTCTTGGCCGCCAGGGCAAATCGTTGCACTATCGGTGCGCGCGTTTTCGGTGTTGGCATCAAGCACATTCGCGTTGAACAAATCCGCCCCGGAGAAATCTGCGCCGGCGACGTCAGCGTTCGCCAGTATTGCCCCGGATAGGTCGGCGTCGACCAGGCTGGCGTTGGTGAGTTGGGCACCAATCAAGTTCGCCGCCGAGAGGTTGACGTTCGCGAGGTCGGCCCCATTCAGTAGTGCATCGTTCAGGTGTGCGCCCGGGCCAACGAGATAGCCGTCAATCAAACTCCATCCCCCTGGTAAAACTGGCGTGCCCGTCACTAACCCCGAGACCACGGAGGTCAGATCGGCGCCCGTTAACCGGGCACCGAGCAGGTCCGAATCATAAAGATCGGCGTCAGTGAGCTGGGCGTTGGTCAGATTGGCGTTCGGGCCCACGAGATAGCCACTCACCAGGTTCCAATTGGCAGGAAGAATTGGGAGCCCCCTCAGGGCGCCCGACGTGACGCCACTGAGGTCGGCACCGGACATCTGCGCGCCCTCGAGATCGGAGCGAAAGAGGTTCACGCCCGCCATCTGCGCACCAATCAAGTTCGCGTCGGTGAGGTTCGTGTCCCGGAGATTCGCATCTCGAAGATTGGCGCCGCGAAAATCTCGGCCCGAAAGATCGCAGCCAACGAAATTGACTCCGGTGTGCGCCGACGAACTGCAGTTGGCCGAGGATGCGGCCGAGGCCGTCACGCCGGACCAGGCGGACGCCCCGGAGATGCTGGTTGCGACGAGCACCGCGGCAATGGTCACTGCGCGCGACCACTTGGCAAAGTTGATCGTTGGCTCCTCTCGCTCGACAGTGATGACGCGAAAACCCGGAAATATTTCCCGAGCCTACAGCGTGTCCTTGAACATAATTAGACGGGGAAAATTAGCCACTATTTAGCCTCATTGGCGGCGCTTTGCTCGTAGTGGCGTTGAAATATGAGGTCGTGTTTGCAGTATTCATCATGCCTGGTCATCGGATCTCGACTGGCCAATTCCACGCTGGCGGGTTGGGCACGGTTCCCACCGAACCGAACGGCTCAGCGACGTCGTTCGCGATTGGTCAGTCTCAGGCCTTCAGGGTGAGGCTGACGGGGCAGTGGTCACTGCCCATGATGTTGGCGTGAATGTCCGCGGCCTCCACACGATCGACGAGGCTGTTCGATACCAGGAAGTAGTCGATGCGCCATCCGACATTCCTCGATCGCGCGTTGGAGAAATTGGACCACCACGTATAGTGCCCGTTGCCCTGGTGGAAGATCCTGAAAGTGTCCACAAAGCCTGCGTCTACGAAGTTTTGAAATCCGTCGCGTTCTTGACTGGTGTATCCGGCCTTGCCCACGTTGGTCTTCGGATTGGCCAGATCATCGGGCGTGTGCGCCACATTGAGGTCACCGCAGAAGATGACCGGTTTGGTCGCTTCGAGTTGCTGGAGGTACAGCAGGAACGCGGGGTCCCACAAGCTATGGCGCAGCGACAATCGACCGAGGTCACCCTTGGCGTTGGGCGTGTACACGGTGACGAGGAAGAAGTCTGGGTACTCCGCGGTCAGCACGCGGCCCTCGCTGTGCGGATCACCGAACGCGTCGTCACCCATCGTGAACTTCTTGATGTCCTTTAGCAGTAGTCCCGACGTCACGCTGAGTGGCGTAGTTTTGGTGAAGATCGCGGTGCCGGAGTAGCCCTTCTTCTCCGCGGAATTCCAATATTCCTCGTACCCGTCGAGTTGAACCTCAATCTGGTGTTGTTGGGCCTTGGTCTCTTGAAGACAAATGACGTCGGGTTCGAGTTCCTTGACAAAGGGGAGTAGCAACCCCTTGCTGGCCACCGCCCGAATACCGTTGACGTTCCAGGAAACCAGGCGCACCCTAGAAATGTAGCAATCTGGCCCCATCTCGAGCGTAACCGCGACCTGGTCGTACCTCCAGTAGCGGGCCTCACGTCGCCCTACAACCGCATAACTTTTCGTTGTACGCTCCGTATTCTTAAGCATCGAACATCCGACAATGGCTTCGGCTCCGAATAGGTAGTGAATGCAAGAGTTCAGCGAGGCGAGCGACGCCCAGTTAGTCACGTCAATCGGACGCTACAGCGAAGTGGCGCTGGCCGAGGTCTATCGGCGTCACGGTGGTGCCGTGTACGGCCTCGCGCGACGGGTCCTCAACAACGCGACGGAGGCCGAAGACGTGACCCAGGAGGTCTTCCTCCGACTGTGGAATCAACCCGACCGCTATGACCCGACTCGCGGATCGTTGCGCTCGTTCTTGTTGGCCCAATCCCACGCTCGGGCCGTGGACGCGATTCGCTCACTCAATTCGCGCCGCGTGCGCGAAACCAACGAAGCGGTTAAAACCGCAAGGGCCGAATACGATATGCAGCACGAAGTATGGGACTTGACGGTCACCCATCACGTCGCCCAAGCCCTCGGCGAGCTGCCCGAAGAAGAGCGACGGGCCATCGAGCTGGCGTACTTCGAAGGACACACCTACGTGCAGGTTGCGCAGATTCTCAATCAACCAGAAGGAACTGTGAAAAGTAGAATCAGAAATGGCATGCAGCGCATGAGAAGCGTGCTGGTCGAAGCTGGCGTCCAAGGAGTGGAGTGATGATGACCCACGAAGAAGCCAGCGAACTATTAGCCGCACTGGCGCTCGACGCCGTTGACAGTGCAGAGCGCGAGCGGATCGAAGCGCACGTGGCGCAGTGTCCGCGTTGTAAAAGTGAACTTGACAGCCTGCGTGAGGTTGCGAGCGCCATGGGCAACTCCGTGGCCGCGCTACCCGAAGGACTGTGGTCGAGCATCTCGACACGGATCTTCGAGGACCAGAACGGCGACACGCCATCGCCGGAGTTGATCCTGGGCGGGCTGAGCGAGTCCGTTCGATCGCTTCGCTCGCGACCCGCGATGTCGTCACGGCGCGCGCGAACACTCGTCAGTTCGTTCTCGGCGTTGGCCGCCGCCGCGATCGTGGTACTGGCCTTCAGTTTGGCGAGCGCCAACGGTCACGTGTCGCGTCTCAACAGCGCCTTGAGCCGCAGCGCGAACAACGTGGTCGAGGCAGCCCTGAAGACGCCGGGGCACCGGCTGGTGAACCTCAAGAGTTCGGCGCAGGTGGAACTGGCGCAGTTTGTGCTCTTGCCCGACGGTCGCGGTTACTTGGTCAAGTCACACATGCCCGCCCTGTCGACGAACGAGACCTACCAGCTGTGGGGCGTCATCAACGGCACGCCGATCTCGATTGGACTCATGGGCGAGTCGCCTGATGACGTGGGGTTCACCGTCGCTGGCGGTCCGACACCGTCATCGCTCGACGTCACCGTTGAACCGGCGGGTGGAACTCAGATGCCCACGAGTCCTGTGATCGCGTCGGGTGCCGTCTAGCACCATGCGCAGCAGCACAGTCAACTCCATCGGTGTGCTCGCGCGATAAAGAACACTGCGTTAGCCCAACGCAACGTTGCGCGTCGACGAATGCATTTTTCGAAAAGAAAAATGCGAATCCTGTATTACTCACGGGTAATGCAACACCCGAATGAACATCGAGAGAATGCGCGTCTCGAGAATGCGCGTCGCGCACGCAGATCACCTTTCGCATCAAGGCACTACGTGCCATAATGGGTGTTCATGTTAGAACCCACTGAAGACAGTGGACCACGCCCGGATGAAGACTTTGACGCAAGGTTTTTCGGCGAGGGCCATCCTGCTGGCTTGCCGGTATTCGAACCTCCGGTCGGGGCTCACTTGCACAATCGCAAAAAAGTCAATAGTCCGTCGCAACTCTTGGCGCTCCAAGAACAACTAAATTTCAAGCCAATTCACGTGCGTTGGCGCATCGCCAAAGATCTGGTTGGACTTATTCGCAGCGGTCACGCGGGCGAAAAGGATGAATCATATTTAGATAAATTGCGGCGTGAGACGGGGCGCGGAAAGTCTGAATCATCGACGTACGGAACCGCGACCATCGCGGGCCACCAAGTCGTGCTCTACGCAATGAACTGGGACTTTTTCGCGGGCTCGTTGGGCGTCGTGTCGGGGGAGAAGTTTCAAGCGGCGGCCGACCTCGCGATAAGCAAGAAGCTGCCCTTCGTGAGCGTCTACGCCTCGAGCGGCGTGCGCCAGCACGAGAACTTCGCGGGCCTGACACAGATGACGCGCATGGTCGAGGCAATCCGCCACTTCAAAGAGAAGGTGGCGCTGCCCCAGATCGCGGTGCTGCTGGGCAACGTGTGGGGTGGAGTCTCGGCGAGCGCGGTGCCGAACGCCGACCTCATCATCGCGACGTCGGGCACCAACTTCGGTTTTGCCGGTCCCAACGTCATCGAGGCCTTCGAAGGTGCGTCCGTGCCAACGAACTCCCAGAGCGCCGAAGCTAATTTGCTCGATCGCAATATCGATGTCGTGCTCGCCGACGTTGACGAGCTGGTTGGATACCTCGGAGAGTTGCTGACATCAACCACCCTGCCCGACAAGCATCACGTGCTCACGCGGGAGTCGGTACCCACGATTCATAACGTGACGCCGTCTTCCCAACGCCGGGCATTCAGCTTCGGCCCGGTAGGTATTTTTGGTCCTCATTTCGAGGATGCCAAGGGCTCGGTGCAACTCCAGTCCGCGTCAGCGCGGGCGATTCGCGCGCTCGACGATCCCGAGGCACTCGAAGAGCAGTATCAAGACCTCATGACCGACGCCAACCGGGTGGACCTCGAATTCATCATCCGCTTCGCCTTCACCGACGCCATCGCGGTCTACAACTACGTCCAAGAGTCCGACTACAAGCGCTACCCGGCCATCGTGGGCGCGTTCGCCAAAATAGGTAGTCAGCCGTTCGTGATCGTCGGCACCCAGCCCTCATATCAACGATTCGGCGAGACCGTGGTCAAACGACCCTCCAACCCGGCCCCTGAGGACTTTGCCTACATGGAACGTATCTTGGAGATGGGGGAGCGACTGCGGCTGCCGGCGCTCTTCATCACCGACACGCTCGGCGCGAAACCGACCCTGGAAAGCGAGCGCCGCGGACAGTCACGGGCAATTGCCAGGTCAATCCTCAAGGGCATTGACTATTCCGAACCGGTCATCTCGCTGGTCGCGGGCGCGCTGGGCAGCGGCGGTGGCCTCGCGACCACGCCCATGGCCGACCACGTGATCATGCTGGAAAAGGCGATGGCCTACGTGGCCGAACCTCGCTCGGCGGCGTCCATCCTCTATAAGACGCCACAGCCCACACGCGATCAGATCCGGACCACGCTCGCGACGATGCGCTCCACCGCACAGGACCAACTTGATCTGGGCCTCATCGACGAAGTGATTCCCGAAGACGCCAATCCCTTCATCACCGTCGAGCGCGTGCACGGCGCCATCCTCAAGTCCTACGTCGAACTTGCCGAACTCTCAGAGAAGCGATTGCGCACGCGCCGCCAGGAACGGATTCGGGGCCTTCGCGCCTTCGAAATCGTCCAGGAGTAACACGTCGGCGACGACGGTCCGGATTTCGATCCGAATCGATAACGTGAAGAGACTGCCAACTGGCAGGAAACCTTTAGATCGGAGTGCATCGTGGTCACGGAAATCGCCAAAGAGCTTTATACGGCAAAGGCAACCGCAGTCGGGGGCCGTGCCGGTCACGTGAAAAGCAGCGATGGCTTGGTGGACGTGGACCTGCGTCGCCCGGTTGAGATGGGCGGACCCGGCGGGGCCACCAATCCCGAGCAGCTGTTCGCGGCCGGTTACTCGGCCTGTTTCCAGGGCGCCATGGGACTCGTCGCCAAGCGCAGCGACGTGAACACCGACGACTCGACCGTGACTGCCTCGGTCACCCTTGGCACCGCTGAAGGTGGCGCTCTTACCCTCGCGGTGACCCTCGAAGTCCACATTCCCGGTGTCGACCTCGCCACGGCCCAAGAGTTAGCCGACGGCGCGCACCAGGTGTGTCCCTACAGCAACGCCACCAGGGGCAACATCAAGGTGACCGTCACGGCGGTCTAACGCCGCAGATGGAGGCGATTGCCTGGCGCCAGGATCATGACGGCGCACACGAGCGGCGTAATCACGGGACCGATCCACGTGACCGGGATCAGAGACGTCCCTGGTCAAGGGGCTGCGGGGCCAGTTGTCCAGTACTTTTAAAAAAGACGTAGTACGTGATGTCCCAACACGCGAAGCTAACGAGGAAGGCGCCGAGCCGCTGACGCCAGTCACTGTCCGCGATGTAGGCAACCGTGATCGACATGACGATCGTGGCCACCTCGCGCGCTTTTTCGACGTCGTTGACGCGATTGTTCACCCAGAGTGAATGCTTGGTGGTGACGAACGCGATGAAACCGAGATTGAGCAGCGTCTTGTAGCGAATGAGTGAGTAATCCCGGTGGAAATTCATTAACGCCCGCAGGTAGTCGACCACCGCGGCTTCGATGTATCCGAGCGCACTGCCAAACACGATCACGCATGTCAAATTCGTGATGCTGGGACGGCGTTGTCGTGAAAGCAGGTTGACCTGGCAAGCGTAGTTCGCACCATCTTTTCGTCTCGAGACCAGGGACTGCGCCGTGAACCCGTTCGGAGTGGTTTTTTGCCACTGCCGGTAATGTGCCAACATCGAAGGGTGGGATTCCGTTCCTTCGAACTTGGTCGTGAGCCAGGCAGTGACGTGGAGGTCAGACCATGGTTGTGTTCCCGATGTTCTACAGCATGAGCTGGTGTCATGACGTCGTCGCTGATCACCGGCCACGCGTAACGATCGCGGGTCGCCAATGAGATTTGGAAATCGCGACGTCGCGGCGTCACGTGCGACGCCCAACGAATTCGCCAAGGACTTGTTCGAACCGCTACCGCGTCGATACAACCTGCTCGCGTGGCTGCTTTCATTCGGACAGGACCGGCGGTGGCGCGTGGCCATGATCGATCGCGTCGTGGGTTCGGATCCGCGACTGATTCTTGACGTCGCGTGCGGCCCCTGCGCGGTGACCAAGGCGTTGGCCAAGAAGACCAAGGCTCGAATCGTCGGCATTGATCTCAGCGAAGCCATGTTGCGCATGGGACAGTCCAATGTGCATGCGGCCGGTCTGGATGAGCGGATTTCACTGGTGTTGGGTCGCGGCGAGCAACTGCCGTTCGCTGACGACACCTTCGACGCGCTCACCTTCACGTATCTCCTGCGCTACGTTGACGACCCGAAGGCGACGATCGCCGAACTCGTGCGGGTGGTGAAGCCGGGCGGCCCAATCGCGAGTCTCGAGTTTGCCGTGCCGCGAGCACCCGGCTGGCACGCCCTGTGGTGGCTTTATACGAGGGCGGTTTTGCCAGTAGGCGGATTGGTGACGGGCGGCAAAGGTTGGTGGGACGTGGGTCGTTTTCTCGGACCAAGTATCTCCAAGCACTATCGCGCCTACCCGGTGGACTGGACCGTGGGTGCCTGGGAACACGCCGGCGTCGAGCACGTGGAACATCGCTCGATGAGCCTCGGCGGCGGTCTCGTGATGTGGGGCTACCGTTCGACATGACAATGCCCAAGGCTCGATTCACCAAGTCGCAGGCCAGAGGCCCGGCCTATTACGCCCAACCGAGATTTCTGAAGAGCCCCGCGTCACGTGATTGGTGGACGGTGCTGCATCCGCCCTACACGTTGTGGCATCTCTCGTACGTAGTAATTGGTGCCTGTCTGGTCGGTCCGGTTAACGCGGTGCGTCTCGCCGCCACCCTGGTTGCTTTCTTTCTGGCGGTGGGCATTGGTGCGCACGCGCTGGATGAACTGCACGGTCGACCGCTCAACACGTCCATACCGGCGCGTCAACTGATCGCCGCAGCACTGGTCGGCCTCAGCGCGGCGGTTGGCTTGGGCGTGCTCGGCATGATCGAGGTCAGTCCGTACATGGCAATATTCATTGGTGTGGGCATCATCATCGCTATTGGCTACAACCTCGAGATGTTCGCCGGCCGTCTGCATACCGACGCGATGTTTGCGTTGTCGTGGGGAGCGTTTCCGTTGCTTACGGCCTACTTTGCTGAGCACGGCCGTCTCAGCGGCCCGTCGGTTCTGGCGGCGCTTTTTGCGGCACTCCTGTCCCAAGCGCAGCGTCAGCTCTCGTCACCCGCACGTGAACTTCGTCGAAAGACCGCTTCGGTAGATGGATTCGTCACGCATTTGGACGGCACGAGCGTCATTATTGACAAGGATTCAATGCTTCGACCCCTCGAGCAGGCGCTGCGCTCTTTGTGTTGGGCGGTTGTCGTGCTGGCCGCCGCCTTGGCGGCGCTGCGTTTTCACGTCTGGTGAGATTGGGCTAAACACCACTGGCGTCGGTGAGCGCGACCTAAATGGTACGTTCTCAAACCTCCATGACCGCAAAGAGCGTGGTTTAGAAGGTGGTGGCAGCGTCGAACGGCCGGCACTGCTAGCCCGTGACGACACCCTTTTGTATTGGTTCAACGTGCAAGATGAGTGGCCCGTGCTTCGCACAGGTCACGAACGGATAAGGAATTATCCGCGACGCGGTCTGGTCGGGCGGGTAGACGCGCAGACCTGCCGACACGACCCTGCCACACGTTGAGTTGGAGTAATTGCCGGCGTCCGTGATTTGGAGAATCACGGTGGCCGTGTTGTGCGTCACGAAGCCACCCAGACCGCCGCCCGCCGTGGCGCTTGAAAGGGTGATCAGCGTGGCTGGGTGTTCGGCATTGTGTCCCGCGGCGCTGCCGATCTGGGTGCCGGCCACGTTGACTGCCGACACACCGGGATATCCGCTCACCGAACAGGCGTGCGCCGACACGTTGGTGAATTCGAGGTTGTAGTAGGAGCTACCGGCGGCGCCGTTGCCCGTGGTGTTGAGCCACACCACCAGGTCGCCGGTCGTGCATCGCGGCGCGCCGGAGGTGGCGCCCGCAAGGGATGCGTCACCGGAAATCAACGTGGTGCTCAGTAGGGTAACGGTCGCGAGCGACGCGACGAATGAGGTGGCCAATCTGCGCACTGAGGGTGATGAAGGGTTTAGGCGAAGTCCCATTAGATATCTCCTTGGATATCTTCCAAACGGTACTCGCGACGACTTAGAAATCCCTGGGAGCAATGTTGCAATTCAGTTACGTTCAATCGCAAATGACCTCGAATGCGAAATTTTAATGTCGTTGTAACGAGGACAACGATGCGTGACGCACAATCAAGAATCGTCAGCACTCGGGCGGTCGCCACGTTGTCAGCCGTACTCCAATTTCTACCAAGACTGATGTCGGATTCGCGGTGATGTGAACGTCGCTACTCGCGCGTGAAGAGGTCGAGGCGCCACGAGCCCGTGAGATCGTAATCGCACAACTGAGCCGTCAGGGTGCACATGACATCGAGTACGACATCCGCGGACGTACGCGGGGGAACGTCGAGCAATAATCCACGCTGGGTGTGATCCTGGCGGACGCTGAAAGGTGCGTTGCCCAGCAGCGTCGCAATTCGTTCCCGGCCGAGTCGGTGTCGCGTATGTAAGAGGCCGAGTGATGACGGTTGATCGACGCCTCGGCGAGTTGCTTCGGTAACGAAGGAGGCAACGCACACTCCCGAACTCACCCAAAGTCCGAAGCCATTCATGGTCAGGTCCTTGACGTCTTCGCTCACCCTAGGCACGACGTTGCACCACCCCTTGCCGTTTGATATTGAGTCAACCGCGCGCAGCGCGTCTGTTCGATCGTCGGAAAAAACCAACTGATTCTTGTCGATCACCGCCGCTCCTTTTGAGCCACTAGCAATCGCGCGAATCATAATGCTGATGAATCACGCGTCAATCGGACTCGTTGGAATGTTAGGCGACGGTCAATTCCCCAAAAGTTTGGTGTGATGATGTTGCGGACGCGGTGAGTACTGTTCCTGTTGGTTCGCGTCACGCACCCACTGCGTTGATCACGTGGGTTCTGCGAGAGTGACTTTAGATTTGCCGTAACGGTGTCGAAACAGGAAATACGACACCGCGCCGGCCATGATCGGCAACCAATAGGACGCGAGCCGGAAGGCTAGCGTCGCCAACACGGCACGGTCCGGTTTCACGCCAGCGAGAATTAACAGCCCGCTGAGGGATGCTTCGACGATGCCCAGTCCGCCCGGGGTGAGCGGTATGAGGGCAATGACCGCGGTGGCCGCGTAGGCAAGGAGCACGAGCGATGGATTTGGCCTCGCCCCGGCTGCGTAGAGCGCTGACAGCAAGCACAGGTAATCCAAACCAATTCGACCGGCAACCGCCAGCAGGGCCATGTGCCAGTTACGCCCCAATTCTTTTCTCACGGAATCGCGCTCGGCAATAAGCCGTTCGGACAGATTCTGGCTCGGGGTCTTTCGGCGGTGGACCTTGTTGAGGATCCACTGTACGAAACTCCCGACCCAATAGAGGACACGGTCAAATTTCAAGACAACCGCGCCGGCGGCGACTAGGAGCACGAAGCCCACGATGCCAAGTACCGCGGCAAACAAGAGTCCGGAATTTACCGAGAGACCGCCCGCGATCGCCGGCAACACGAACACCGGAAGGGCGAAGAGTCCGGCGATTCCTAAGAGCGACGCCGTTGCCAATCCTCCGGCCGCCTGGACCGAATCAACGCCCGACGTCACGAGCATCTGAAATTGCACGCTGGCGCCCACCGCGTCGCCTCCGGGAAGCACGTTGGTGACGGCGTTACCCGCGAGTGAGGCAGTGATGATGGCGAACCAGCTTTTCACGCGCAGGACCATTCGTTGCAGCGCCATCGAACAGAAGAAGCTGATGGCTTCGGTCACCACCACGACGGCGAGCCACGCGGGAGCCAGCGACGAAAGTCGAGGCCATGAAGAAATGACGCGCAGGAGAGCCGGAAAGATGATGTAAAACGTCACACCGGTGATCACGATGGCCGCGATGCGACGTATCAGGGCACTGCGTTGCTTTGACTTCTTTTCCATTTCAACTACTAAACCTAATAGGGGTCGCACGACGTCTTCCAAGTGCGAAGGTTCTCTTACTCGGCATCGCGGATTATCGTGGCGCACAGCTGCCGGCGACATGTCATGATAATGGCCGGACAAAGTGCCGGATAATCAAGGAGTTGCGGATGAGTGAGACGGACGAAGGTGCCAACGAGATCGAAGTCGACTTAGTGGAATTTGAAACTGTTGGAACCGACGACGAAGGCGACATTGTCATTGACGACGTGGTGGTTGCGACCGATAGTGAGGGACACATCATCGCCGTCGACGAGACGGTGGCCGTCGTGAGCCCTCTGGGCGAGGTCATGATGGATGAGACTGTCTCTGTCGTGGGTGACGATGGCGAATTACACGTTCTCGAAGAAGACGTCACGGTCATCGAGTCCGAAGACGACTGATCACTCAGCAAAAGTTGCAAAGAAGTTTGAGGCGCTGAGCGTGTGATTTCTCGCGCCCAGTAGTACGTTGCATCAGTAGCGGGTACGTCCATTAACAAGTTAGAGGGGGAGTCATGATCAAGGGTTTTAAGAGTTTTCTTTTGCAGGGCGAGTTGGTTGTCATCGCGGTAGGACTGGTCGTGGCACTCGCATTCAGCGGTCTCATTTCGGCCTTCACGAGCAACATCATCACCCCGCTCGTCAATGCGTTCGAGAGTTCAGGCTCGCCAGGTGAGCCACTGGGATTTACCGTGCACCACCAATTTGTCAATTTCGGGGCGTTCATCTCGGGCATCATTTACTTCGTCATTTTCATTGCCGTGATCTACTTCGTCCTCGTGGTTCCCTATCGCACGTACATGGCCAAGCACGGGGTCACGGTATTCGGCCAGCCGGCGACGCCCGCGCCCACCAAGACGTGTCCGCAGTGCTTGTCCGAGGACTTGCCGGTCGCGGCGACGAAGTGCCTGCACTGTGCGAGCGTCGTTTCGTAGCGCCACCTTCGACGGGCATAATTGGTTGTGACCACGTTTGATGGTTGGGATCCCAACCAGTACAACCGCTTTGCCCAGCAGCGCGAGCAGCCATTTTGGGATCTCGCGCACCTTATTCACGAGGTGCCGGGTCCTCGGGTGGCGGACCTCGGGTGCGGTGACGGTCGACTCACGGCGCTGCTCGGCGCTCAATTGCGTGCGTCTTTCGTCACCGGTCTCGACAGTTCGCCTGCCATGATTCGTGCGGCCGCGGCGCACGTCAATAGTTCGACTCAGTTCGCGCTCGCCGACATTGGCACGTGGCAAGAACCGGACGCCTACGACGTGGTCTTTGCCAACGCGTCGCTGCAGTGGGTACCGGATCATCCGAGCGTGCTCGCGCGGTGGGCGGATTCGTTGCGTGACGGCGGCCAGCTGGCGGTTCAGGTACCGGCCAACGCTGACCATCCGTCACACGTGATCGCGGCGACAGTGGCCGCGGAGATGCTGTCGGATCCGGCGCCCGACGCCGTGGCCGAAAATGTGCTGACGCCCGAGCGGTACGCAACGGTTCTCGACGAGCTCGGCTTCGTCGACCAACACGTGCGCCTGCAGGTGTACGCCCATCGGTTGGCCTCCACGTCCGACGTTGTCGAATGGGTGAAAGGAACAACGTTGACGCGCTTCAAGCAGGCCTTGGGCGACGAGGGCTTCGAGCAGTTCGTGAAACAGTATCGAGCTCGCCTGCTCGATGAGGTGGGGGACCAGGCCCCATATCTGTATCCCTTTAAGCGAATCCTGATGTGGGCCAGGCGCAGCTAGAACGCGCCGTCATTTGTTTACTACGTGGGCGTGTCGCTCTCGAGATCTGTCGTCTTCGGTTGCGTGGGCGCACTGTGCGGGGCCGGATCGAACTGTCCGATGCCGGCGGCGAGCATCACCGAGTTCGGGATCTTTAGGTTCCCGTCGTCGGTGCGCACGGTCACGTAGGTGAGCCCAATGGCGAGCACGTAGACGTCGATGACGCCCAGGGTGCCCGAGCGGATGCGGATGTGATCGCCGACACCAAAGGGTCGCGCGAACAGCAACACCAGCGACGCGAAGACGTTGCCCAGGCTCTGCTGGGCCGCGATTCCCAGCACCACACCGGCAAGGCCCGCGCCAATCAGTAAGCGTTGGACGGACACACCAATTACCGCGAACACGCAGAAGATCAGCAGTACGTAGCCCACGCCCGACGCGATGAGGCGAACCGCCGCGCCCGCCGCTGGAATAGATTTCTTCGTGATGAGTCCGTCGAGGCCGGCGGCGATACGCCGAACCGCCACGATGCCAGCGGCCAGGAGGACCGCCGAAGCGACCCACGCGATCACGTGTTTGTGCACCGATGGACCGTGGACTTTGCCGTAGTCGGATCCCACGACGAGGGCGGCGACCGCGACGATGCCGGCACTGATCCCAATTGCCCAGTGGTGTTCTCGAGTGCGAGCCGTATCCGGAGAGTCCTTGCGCACCATGGATACTCACTTTACCTTTGAATGCTCGCGCACCATTTGCTGATCAACGCGAATGAGCATTTGGCCGCATCTGAGTCTTGTTAGCGCGACACGCAGCCATCACGTCAAGAAAGATGTCCGGCGCACCGTCACTGCGCGGGTCGGCGCGTATTGTTCTACTTCTTTCGACAGACCAGCTCGCCTTTGCCAATGGGCACCACCACGGCGTCGACTCTGGGGTCCTCGAGCGCCGCGCGCAACATCGGTGCCAGTGCGACCTCGTGGCTAATCGCATTGTCCGCGACGAGTAGTCCGCCAGGCACCAATCGGGGAACGACGGCTTCGTAGCAGGCCTGGTAGACCTCCTTTTCGGCGTCGAGAAAACAAAATCCAATGTCGCCGAGTCGGTCTACGTACGTGAGGAAGTCATCTTCGATGAGGTCGACGACATCGTCGACGCCCGCGGCCGCGAACGTGTCTCGGGCTAGCTGCGATTTGGACGCCATTATTTCGAACGTCGTTATCGTCCGGCCGCGCTCGCGACAGGCCAACGCGAGCCAAAGGGTTGAATATCCGGCGCTCGTTCCGATTTCAATCCAGGAGCCCTCGGGCGACGACGCTGCGAGCAGACAAATGAAGCGGCCGGTTTCGGGCGGAATCTGGCGAAGTCGCTGAAGTTGTGCCGTGCCATCGACGCGGTCCTGATGATCAATTTTCTCGAGACCCTGCATCGTGAGCAGCACTGTCGCCGGTATGTCATTGAACATCTGGTGACTCCTTTAGACGCGGAGCGTTGCGAGCTGACCTTGTTAGCAACACGTTTGGTTCGATGGGCAACTCACAGCGCGCGCATCTGGTTGTTTCTCGCCTCGTGGGTTACTTCGGCTAAGCCGAGTGCTTCGAGCAGGGGCGGCATATACATTCCGAATCGTCCGCGGTAACCGTTGCGCAGCCCATACCATCCGCCCACCGGGTTGTCCGGTGAGCGACCCCAGGCTTCGACCGTGCCGTCAGCGGCTGGCTTCTTTTCGTCGGCTGCGCCCAAGGGGACCCAGTCACCTTGACTGACCAGCCACGCGTGCAAGTCGTCAATCGCGCGAAGTTGATATTTCAATGTCGTCGAACCGACCTGACAGACCAAGGACGGCGGGTCGGATTGCTCGTCCCTGTACATGGTGTACGTCGAACTTCCTGGTGGCGTGGTCAGCTCCCAGGGTTCATCTTTCGTGCCTTCAGCCATACATCGACCCCTTCCCCTTCGTTCAGCGCCGCGCGACGTATTGGTTGGCGCCTTCATTCCTGATTACGTTATTCGATTAATTCCAACTTACGCAGTGCGAAATTGGCGTCACCCCCCACCCATCCGCACGAAGCGTCAAAAATTGGGCACTCTTCGCGCCTAGTTCGTGACTGACTTTCTTGGTCGCCAGAAAAAAATTTCAGCGCTGCGGAGCGTTGAATGACATTTTCCAACTATAAATATTGGCAGCATGAAGTGACGACGGTCTGGTGGACTCGTTACTGAGAGGAGAGACAATGGTGTCTACGTTTCAGACGAAGGCCACCGTGCTCGATGCCATTGGTTCGACACCACTCATCGAGGTAGATGGAATCTTCCTCAAGCTCGAGTATCTCAACCCGTCGGGATCGATCAAGGCGCGAATGGCGCGTTACATCATTGAGCGCGCGGAACGCGAGGGCCTCTTACTGCCCGGCGACACGATTGTCGAGGCGTCAAGCGGGAATACTGGCAACGCCATGAGCATGGTGGCCGCGGTGAAGGGCTACAAGATGCTGGTTGTGATGCCCGAGGGAATGAGTCCCGAGCGGGCCGCGATCTCCTGTGCCTTCGGAGCCCAACTCATCAACGTCGGCACCTTTCACGTCAACGAAGCGTTGTCGCTCGCAGACCGACTCGGTGACCAACCGGGCCACTTCGCGCCCCATCAGTTCGAATCAGAGTGGAACGTCGAAGAGAACCGCACGTGGTTGGGTCCGGAAATTATTGGCCAGCTGCCGCCGGGGCGTCGTCCCGACGCGTTCGTTATGGGCGTGGGTACCGGTGGCACGCTGATCGGCGTGGGCCAAGCCTTCCGTGACGTCAACCCTGACGTGCTCGTCGTTGGTTTAGAACCGAGCGAGTCGTGCACGATTCTCTGCGGAGATACCGGACTGCACAAAATTGAGGGAATCTCCGACGGCTTCGTGCCGGGCATCTACCAACGCCACCACGAACTCGTGGACCGAGTTGTCTCGGTGCACAGTGACGACGCGATTGCCGAGATGCGCCGGCTGGCTCGTGAGCATGGACTGCTCGTGGGCCCTAGTTCGGGCGCAAACATGATTGCCGCGCGCCGGCTGCGCGATGAGCTAGACGACTCGGCGACGGTGATTACCGTGTGCTGTGATGAAGGCGAGAAGTACTTAAGCGAATATTTCATTCCCGAGGTGCACGTCACTACGGCCGCGCCGTACGTCAACCCCTAATCGGGCACGCGATATCGCTACAGCGGTGTGACGTAGGCCCCGTGAATCCCACCGTCGACGAGGAAGGTCGACGCCGTCATGAAGGATGAATCATCACTCGCGAGAAAGAGCACCGCACTCGCGATCTCTTCGGGTTCGGCGAAGCGGCCCATCGGCACGTGGATGAGGCGGCGCGCGGCGCGCTCGGGGTCCTTGGCGAAGAGTTCCCGGAGCAGCGGGGTGTTCACCGGTCCGGGGCAGAGCGCGTTGACGCGGATTCCCTCGCGGGCGAACTGCACGCCCAGTTCGCGGCTCATGGACAGCACCCCGCCCTTGGAGGCCGTGTAGGAAATCTGCGAGGTCGCCGAACCGAGCACGGCCACGAAGGACGCGGTGTTGATGATCGAGCCGCCGCCTCGCTTTTGTAGGTGGGGGATGCCGTAACGACAACAGAGATAGACCGACGTCAGATTGACGTCCTGGACACGCTGCCAGGCGTCGAGCCCCGTGGTGAGAATGGAGTCGTCGTCGGCCGGTGAGATTCCCGCGTTGTTAAAGAGCACGTCCACGCCCCCGTACGCCGCTTCCGTCGCGTTGTAGAGCGCTTCGACGCTCTGCTCGTTGGCCACGTCGACGTGGATGAAGGTGCCGCCGATCTCGTTCGCGAGCTCGCTGCCCTGGGGCTCACTGATGTCGGCGACGACCACCTCGGCGCCCTCGGCGGCGAAGCGCTTGGCGGTGGCGCGGCCAATGCCGCTCGCCGCTCCCGTAATAACGGCGACCTTGTTGTCGAGACGACCCATTGCTTATTCCTCCGTTGCTATGAACACGTTTTTTTCTTCGCTGAATCCTAAAAGGGCGTCGGGACCTAATTCTCGGCCGATGCCCGATTGCTTATAGCCACCAAAGGGCGTGCTGTAACGCACCGAGGAATTGGAGTTGACCGAGAGCGCGCCGGTTTCTACCCCGCGGGCAACTCGCAGCGCCCGTCCCACGTCGCGCGTCCAGATCGAGCCCGACAGACCGAAGGGACTGTCGTTGGCAATTTCGAGCGCCTCGGCTTCGTCCTCGAATCGAACGACTGACACAATCGGTCCGAAGATCTCCTCGGTGAATGCTCGATTCGTGCGGTCTGGTGTTTCGAGCACGGTAGGGGCGAACCAGTAACCGGGTCCCTCGGGTGCACTGCCACGAAAGGCCACGTTTTCCTCGTCGACGTATGAGGCCACGCTGTCTCGCTGGGCCGACGTAATGAGCGGACCCATCTCGCTCGCTTCGTCAGCGGGATTGAGCACGCGCACTGCCTTGACGGCGGGCTCGAACAACTCCATGAACCGGTCGTAGGCCGAGGCTTCGACGAGAATCCTCGAGCGAGCACAGCAGTCCTGTCCGGCGTTGTCGAACACGGCGTAGGGGGCACTGGCCGCCGCTCGTTCGAGGTCGGCGTCGGCGAAGATGATGTTGGCACTCTTGCCACCCAGTTCCAACGTGACGCGCTTGACCTGATCGGCGCAGCCCGCCATGATTTTGCGTCCCGCGGCGTTTGATCCGGTGAAGCAGACCTTACGAACCTTTTCGTGAGTGACAAATCGGTATCCGACGGTCGCGCCGTCGCCGGGCAGCACCTGGAAGACGCCTTCGGGAAGGCCGGCGTCAAGACCTAGCTGCGCCAATCGCACCGCGGTGAGCGGGGTCAGCGTGGCCGGCTTCAAGACCACGGTGTTTCCGGCGGCCAGCGCCGGACCGAGCCCCCAACCGGCGATGGGCATCGGAAAGTTCCAGGGTGCGATGATGCCCACGACACCAAGCGGTTCGTAGAAGGTGAGATCGACGCCGCCCGCGACGGGAATCTGCTTGCCGGCGTGACGTTCCGGAGCGCCGGAATAGTAGGCCAGCACGTCACGCACGTTGCCCGCTTCCCAGCGGGCGTTCGAAATGGTGTGGCCCGAATTGGCGACCTCTAATTGGGCCAGTTCTTCTAGGTGTGAGTCCACCGTTTCGGAAAATCGGCGAAGCAGTCGCGCACGGTCTGCCGGAGTGACCGCGCGCCACGCGGACGACGCCGCGTGGGATCGTTCAATCGCCCAATCGGCCTCCTCGAGGCTGAGCATGTCCACCGAGGCCGCTACCTGCTCGGTCGCGGGGTTGATAATTGACAGCGCGTTGGTCATAGGCGTTCGAACCCTCGATAGCGCTCCCAGTCGGTGACGGCTGCGTCGAAGGCGTCGACTTCTATCTGGGCCGCGTGCACGTAGTGGTCCACCACCTCATCGCTGAAGGCGTCGCGGGCAACAGCGCTCTCGTTAAAGAGACCCAGTGCCTCTTTGAGCGTGGTGGGCACTCGCAGCGCTTCGGCGACGTAGGCGTTGCCCTCGAACGCCGGCGCCAATGGGAGCGACTCTTCGACGCCCCGCAGCCCGGCCGCGACGAGGGCCGCAACCGCCAAGTACTGATTGACGTCCCCTCCCGGCGTGCGACATTCCAGACGGATTGATGGACCGTGGCCCACCACTCGAAAGGCGCAGGTGCGATTGTCGAGTCCCCATAGCATCGCCGTGGGCGCAAAAGATCCCGCGACAAATCGCTTGTAACTGTTGATGTTGGGCGCGAGGAAGAGCGACAGTTCGCGCGAGTAAGCCAACTGACCGGCGAGGAAGTGCTCGAAGACGGGCGAAAATCCGTGCTCCCCGTCGCCGGCAAAGACCGGTGAATCGTTCTCGTCACGCAGTGAGAGATGAATGTGACAGGAGTTGCCCTCGCGCTGGTCGAACTTCGCCATGAACGTGAGGCTGCACCCCTCCTGGGCCGCTATCTCCTTGGCTCCCAATTTGAAGAGTCCGTGCTCGTCGCACTTGTCAACCAGCGTGTTGTACTTAAAGGCCACCTCGTGCTGGCCGAAGTTGCACTCACCCTTGGCCGATTCCACCACCATGCCCGCGCCGCGCATCGAGCGACGGATGCGACCGAGTAACGGCTCGATACGCGCGGTGCCCTGCAATGAATAGTCCACGTTATAGAGGTTGACCGGCGTCAGGTCCCGGTAGCCCGACTTCCACGCTTGCTCGTAGGAGTCGTCAAAGACGATGAACTCGAGTTCCGTGCCGGTGAGACCGTACCAGCCGCGTTCGGCGAGACGGGCGACCTGCTGCTGGAGGATCTGACGGGGTGACGGCGCGACTGGTTCTTCATGCATGGTTTCTACGTCCGCGAAGATAATGACTGATTTTTCGTGCCAGGGGACGTGGCGAATGGTGGTGAAATCGGCCTTGAAGGCGAGGTCGCCGTACCCGCGGTCCCAGGAGGTCAGAGCAAAACCGTCCACGGTATGCATGTCCACGTCCGATGCGAGCAGGTAACTGCAGCCGTCAATTGCCGCGTCGCCAATATCGTCGGCGAAAAAGGACGCATCCATACGTTTTCCCTGCAGCCGACCCTGCATGTCGGTGATCGCGAGGATCACGGTGTCGACATCGCCGCGGCGAATGAGTTCGAGGAGGTCCTTGTAAGTAAGGCGACCAGGGGTTAAAGACGTCATGTCATCTCCTCAACTTTGATGGGACAAACTCGCGGGTTCGCCGCCGATACTACTTAAGTTCCCAAAGCGCGACACGAGCGACGAACATCGTGCGCGAGAAGATCTCTTCCAATTCCACATAAAGAATTGTCTTCCACCGATCATCGCTCAAGGAGAAATAGTGTCGTGGGACGACGCTGGGGCGATGAAGAAATTCCGAGTCCGTTCGGCAGGTCCGAACCGAATAGATCGGCCCGTCGTTGTCTTTTATTCGGCATCCAACATTTTGGAGAATTCTGTCAATGACAGCCAGCGAGTGATGTATTATCCTGCCACGTTGAGCGGTGGTCGCTCATCGCAACACGTCTCACGGGACCAAAATAGGGGGGCCGGATGAGCGATAGCTCGAGGGTAATGTCGTCGGACGAGAAGCGGCTTGCCGCTCTCGGGTACAAGCAAGAGCTCAATCGCGGCTGGAGCGGGTTCTCCAACTTCGCGATTTCGCTCACGATTATCTGCGTCCTCAGTGGCTGCTTCACGACCTTTGGACAGGCGTGGAACGACGGCGGACCGATCGCGATCTCGATCGGTTGGCCGGTGATCAGCCTCCTGGTCCTCCTCGTCGGGCTTTCGATGGCCGAGCTCGCTTCGAAGTACCCGACTGCGGGCGGCATTTACTACTGGGCGTACAGCCTTGGCGGCGCCGGTTGGGCGTGGTTCACGGGTTGGTTCAACCTGCTCGGCCTCATCGCCATTACCGCCGCCGTCGATTACGGTTGCGCGTCGTTTCTGAATTCGGTGCTCGCCTTGTACGGGTTCCACTTCATCATCAACTGCACGACGACGAACCCTTCGACGATCTTGCACAACGTGTTCATCCTGTTCTTCGTCATCCTCGCCCTGCACAGCATCATCAACGTCTTCTCTTCGCACCTGGTGTCGCTGCTCAACCGGATTTCGGCTTGGTGGATGCTCGGCGGGGTGATCGCGATTGTGGGCATTCTGATCTTCGGACCCTCAACGCACCAGAGCGCCTCGTTTGTGTTTTCACATCGAATCAATAACAGTGGGTTCTCGGAACATTTCTACTGGTTCATGATCTTGCCGCTGGGCTTCTTGCTCACCATGTACACGTTCACCGGCTATGACGCTTCAGCGCACTTGTCGGAGGAGACGCATGACGCCGAGCGCGCCGCCCCGCGTGGACTGTGGACGTCGATCGCCTATTCGGCGGTCGGCGGCTGGGCGTTGCTGCTGGCGCTGACGTTTGCGGCGACCCATCTGGCCGCGATCAACGCGGGCGGCGGCGGTGCCATTCCGATCATTGAGTCGTCGCTCAGTACCAGTCTCGCGAAACTCGTCCTCGACATCTCCACCATCGGACAGCTGTTCTGCGGAATGGGCTGCGTTGCGGCCGCCTCGCGTATGGTGTTCGCGTTCTCGCGCGACGGCGCCGTGCCCGGCCACCAACTGTGGCGGAAATTGAACAAGAATCGGACGCCGACGTGGGCGGTGCTGTTCGTGGTCGTCCTCGCCCTCATAATCACGATCCCGGCACTGTTCGGCAACAAGGCCGGATTCCCGGTGGCGTTCTTCGCGGTCACGTCGATCACGACGATCGGGCTTTACATCGCCTACATCCTGCCGGTCTTTCTCCGCTGGCGGATGCGGGACAAGTTCGAACCGGGCGTGTGGAACCTGGGCAAGCACTACAAGTGGATCAACGCCATCGCCATCGTCTGGGTCGTGATTTGCGTGGTCATCTTCTGCCTGCCGACGTCGCCCGGGGCAGTCCCATGGGAGAGCGGTTTCAGCTGGAGTGACTTCAACTACGCGCCAGTTGTCACCATCGCGCTCGCGCTAGGGGTTTGGATTGCTTGGGTGGCTGGCGCCAAGAACACGTTCAAGGGCCCAGTGAGGACGCTCGACGATCCCGACATCGGTACGCCAGAGGACCCGGCGCTGATGCCAACGAGTTGAGCTCTCCAGCGATCTGGGCGCATTGAGGCACGTCGAGAGTTAGGTCTTCCCCGTAGACGGTGCGACCTCCACGAAAAATCTGACATACCCGGCGCGTTAGGGACACCTCAAGCGCGTCCGATGTCTTCATCTTCTTGAACAGTGACCTGGTTCGGTGACAATGCACGTGGCAATCGGTGCTCAGGCCCGACCTGGCGAGGTCACTGGACGACCATCGGGATGAAGACTGTAGCCAATGCCGGGTGATGTTTGGATGAGTTCACCTGCCTCGTCACCAAGTTTTTGGCGTAACCGGTGCACGTAGGCGTGCACGTACTGCGACTCATCGTTATAGCCCGTGCCCCAGACGGCGCCCAGGATCATTTGGTACGTGCACGTGCGTCCCGCGAAGCGGGCCAGGTAGGCGAGCAGGCTGAACTCCTTGGCGGTCAGTTCCACTTGCTCGCCAAAACGTCGTGTCTCGTGGTGGACCAAGTCAAGCTCGAGTGAACCAAGGGAGAGTGACGTCGGCATCAGTTCGTCAGTTTCGCCGGCGCGGTTACGCATGACGGCCCTGATTCGCGCTTCCAATTCTCCCATGCTGAAGGGCTTGGTGACGTAGTCGTTGGCTCCTGCATTGAGCGCCGCAATTTTTCGGACTTCATCACCGGCGGCGGAGAGCACGATGATTGGCACGTCACTCCACTGACGGATTCGCTCGCAGACCTGTAGGCCGTCGAAATCGGGAAGTCCCATGTCCAAGACAATGACGTCGGGCGACAACAGCGCGGCCTGGGTCATGCCGTCTGTACCGTTGGTGGAAGTCGTGACCTCGTGTCCGCCCGACTTGAGGCTCAAGCGAAGTGCGCGCAGCAGGGAAGGGTCGTCGTCAATGACGAGTACCGACGCCATGGTTGCTAACTGGCCGTCATCTTGTCGAGTGTCCCCAATGAGAAGGCAAAACGTGCGCCACCCTCAGGAACCTCTTCGTACCAAATCCGTTCTCCATGCGCCTCGACGAACGTTCGTGCAATCGTGAGGCCTAGTCCGGCTCGTCCGCCCGTGTCGAACTGGACGAATCGATCAAAGATCTTGTCGCGGTCGCTCGCGGCGACGCCCGGTCCTTGGTCCGCGACCGACAGCGTCACACGCTGGTCGTGTTGGCGTGCCGTCACCGTTACGAGGCCGTCAATGGGTGAGTGGCGATCGGCGTTGTCAAGCAGATTGATGAGCACTTGGCCCATGATAAGACGGTCGACATCCACGAGCGGCAACGAATCATCGACGTCAATGACGATGCGACGTTCGCTCCACGTCGGGGCCAACGCGTCAACTGCGTCGCGCACTATATCGGCGACTCGCGTCGGACTTCGACGCACGCTGAAGACACCGGCCTCGATGCGGGTCATGTCGAGCAAATTGGTCACTAGACGAGTGAGTCGATCAGATTCAATCTCGATCAGGTGGTGCAGTTCGTAGGTATCGCCGGCCGAGAGCACATTGGCGCGACTCACGAGTGTTGACGACGCGACCTTGATGGTTGCGAGTGGCGTGCGTAGGTCATGCGAGATAGCCCCCATCAGACCGTGGCGTAGCCGGTCCACTTCTTCTAAGAGATGGGTCCGCAGGGCCTGTTCTCGCAGTTGCGCCCGCTCCAACGCCAGTGCGGCGTCATTGGCGAAAGTATTGAGCACGGCCCGGTCGGTCTCATTTACCGGCAGATTGTGCATGGCGAGCATGCCCACCGGACGGCCCGCCGCCGACAGGGCAATCGCGCGCAGTTCGCCCACGGTGCGCGGTGCCGTACCCACGCTCACGGGCAGCCCTGAATCCGGAGCCAACTGGCGTAACTCGTCAGCGCTGAGCGCCTCGCCGCTCGTGGCGGCCACGGTCAATCGACCGTTTTCTAACACCAGGAGTGAAACGCCGGGTACGTCAAACATGGTGCGAGCGGTAATAACAATTTTCTCCAAGAGTTCACCCACTGATTGGTCGCCTACCAGGAGTTCGGACACCTCGTAGAGGCGACCCATCGCTTCGGCGCCACGTTGGGATTCTGCCCGTGCGGCATCGACCCGAGCCACGACCTGGGCGACAAGCAGCATTACGACCACGTAGACAATCAGCGCCGTCCAGTTCTGCGCGGTGCCCACGTTGAGCGTGCCGTAAGGCGGGATGAAGACGAAATCGTAGATGAGAAAACCAGCGATGACGCTCGATGAGCCGGCGACGAATCCGCCCGCCACGACTCCCACAACAACGGGTATGACCAACACGAGCGCCGCGGTCGACACGCTGATGTGTGATCGGAGCGGCAACATCAGTGCGCCGAGCACCAGCGCGCAGGCAATGCCCACGCCCGAACCCAAAAGTCGCCTGTTCACGGGCACATTCTTCTACGAATTGATGGTGCAGACTGGCGACGAACAAAATGAAGAAATTATGAAGAGCGCAGGCGCGATTTAAAGAAGTAGTTCAGAGCCCTCACGGCAGAATCGTCGCATGGGAGATTTCTATTCAGCAGTGGGTTTCATCGCTTTTACCGCCGTGATGCTTGGTCTCATTTGGGCACTGGAGCGAGTATGAGTTTCAGCCAAATCATCTTGTTCATCGTGGCAGTCGTGATGTTCTTCTACTTGGGTTACGCCATGTTCAAGCCGGAGAAGTTCTAAATGGGCTTCTTCTTCACGATTTTCGCCCTGGTCGTCGCGCTGGGTTTCACGTGGCGCTACCTCGGTTCGTACATGGCGGCAGTCTTCGATGGTCGCGTTCACTTCTTGGGTTTTGTCGAGCGGCCCATATACCGCTTGCTCGGTACTGGACCAGAACAAGAGCAGACGTGGAAGCGTTATGCGGGCGCGATGATGATCTTCACGTTCGTGTCGTTAGTCTTCACCTACGCGATCTTGCGCCTCCAAGGATCACTACCGTTGAACCCCCAGCACCTGAGTGCGCCCGGTCCGGCGCTGAGCTTTAATACCGCAAGTTCCTTCGTCACCAACACCAACTGGCAGAACTACGGCGGGGAAGAGACGATGTCGTACTTCTCGCAGATGGGCGCGCTTACCGTACAGCAGTTCGTCAGTCCGGCGGTGGGCATCGCCGCAGCCATTGTATTGGTGCGCGGTTTCTCGCGTCGCAAGTCGCCGACCATCGGCAACTTCTGGGTCGACATGACCCGCTGCATGTTCTACATACTTTTACCTATCGCCTTTGTGTTCGGACTTATCTTTGTCGCACAGGGCGCGGTGGAGACGCTGGCGGGCACAATCAGCATCCACGACGCCATCAACGGTGTTACGCAGACCATCGCCCGAGGTCCTATTGGCTTCATGGAGGCGATCAAGCAGCTCGGCACTAACGGTGGCGGATTCCTCGACGCCAACTCAGCCACGACCTTCGAGAATCCCACGGGTCTCACTGACTTCCTTTCGATCTACTTACTGCTGTCGATCCCCGTGGCGCTCACGTACACCTTCGGAAAGATGGTGGGCAGCATCAAGCATGGCGCGGCGTTGCTCGCCGTCGTCGTGATCCTCTTCGGTTCGTGGGTGGCTTTCACGAGTTACGGCGAGCACCAGAACAACCCAGCGGTGCAGGCCGCGGGCATCCACTCCACGGTGGGCAATACCGAGGGAAAGGAGGTGCGCTTCGGCGACACATCCACGGCGCTCTTCGGTGTTGCTTCAACCAGCACGTCGACCGGTTCGGCTGACGCATCCTACGATCAGTTCACGCCCATCGGCGGCCTCGGACTGCTCACCGGCATGATGATGGGCGAAGTCACCCCGGGCGGAACAGGCAGCGGGCTCTATACGTTGTTGATCTACGCGATCATTGCCGTCTTCATCGGTGGGCTCATGATCGGGAGAACCCCGGAGTATCTCGGTAAAAAGATTCAAGCTCGAGAGGTCAAACTGGCCGGGCTCGCTGCCCTGGTGATGCCCATCACGGTGCTGGTGGTGAGTGCGCTGGCCGTTTCGCTGGCGGTGGGTAGAGCGGGTCCGCTCAATGCGGGACCCCACGGGTTCACCGAGATCCTCTACGCGCTCACTTCCCAGGGCAACAACAACGGCTCGGCCTTTGGCGGGCTCACCGGCAACACGCCGTTCTACAACGTCATTGGTGCGTTTGACATGTTGATTGGCCGCTTTGGCATCCTGATTCCGGCACTCGCCCTGGGCGGGATATTGGCCGAAAAGGAAGTGGTGCCCGAAGGCCTGGGCACCTTCCGCACCGACAACGGAATGTTCGTCGGTCTCACCATCGGTGTGATCTTGATTATTGGTGGGTTGACATTCTTCCCGGCCATCTCTCTCGGTCCCATTGTCGAGCAACTAAGTCACCTGAGGTTCTTCTAATGACCACTCTCATCAACGAAACAACACCCGACGCGTCCGGACACGGCGTGGCCCAGGCCCGGGGACTCTTCGATGGACCAATCCTTCGCCAGGCGCTGAAGGACTCCTTCACCAAATTAGACCCCCGCGTCCAGGTGAAGAACCCCGTCATGTTCGTCGTGCTGGTCGGATCGATCATCACGCTATTCGAAGCCTTCGCGCACCCCGGGACGTTCACGTGGTCGATCACCGTGTGGCTGTTCCTGACCGTGCTCTTCGCTAACTTCGCCGAAGCCATGGCCGAGGGCCGCGGCAAGGCGCAGGCCGAGACGTTGCGAAAGATGCGCTCGGAAACCGAAGCTCGCCGGTTACTGCCCGACGGCAGTGAAGAGCTCGTACCGGCGGCAGAGCTTTCCAAGGGCGACCTGGTGGTCTGCGAGGCCAATGACGTCATTCCCTCCGACGGAGAAATTATCGAGGGCATTGCCTCGGTGGACGAGTCAGCGATCACTGGTGAGTCGGCGCCCGTCATCCGCGAATCGGGTGGCGACCGTTCGGCCGTGACCGGCGGCACCAAGGTGCTGTCAGACCGCATCGTCGTTCGCATCACCGCCGAACGCGGACATACCTTCATCGACCGCATGATCACGCTCGTCGAAGGGGCGAACCGTCAGAAGACCCCCAACGAGATTGCCCTCACGATACTGCTCGCGGTGCTGACGATTGTTTTCTTGCCAGTGGTCGTAACGCTGGTGCCCTTCGCCAACTTTGCGCACGGCAGCGTGTCAGTCGTGGTGCTCGTGGCGCTGCTGGTGTGCCTTATTCCCACGACCATCGGTGCCTTGTTGTCGGCCATTGGCATTGCCGGCATGGACCGTCTGGTCCAGCGCAACGTGCTCGCCATGAGTGGGCGGGCCGTCGAGGCGGCCGGCGACGTGCAGACGCTGCTACTCGACAAGACGGGCACCATCACCCTGGGTAACCGGATGGCGTCCACGTTTTATCCTGTAAGTGGTCACACGGAGCAAGAAGTTGCCGACGTCGCCCAGCTGGCGTCATTGGCCGACGAGACCCCCGAGGGTCGGTCCATTGTCGTGCTCGCGAAGGAACTCTTCGACATCCGCGAGCGTTCACTTGAGTCCGATCACGTGTTCGTGCCCTTCACCGCGACGACGCGCATGTCGGGCCTCGACATTGGCTCTCGCCAGATCCGCAAGGGTGCCGGTGATTCAGTCAAGCGGTGGGTGAGCGAACAGGACGGCACCGTACCCAGTGACCTCGACGCCATTGTTGAGCGCGTCTCGCGCGAAGGCTCGACACCGTTGGTGGTCGCCGATGGGCCGAACATCTTGGGCGTCATTGAATTGAAAGACGTCGTCAAGCAGGGCATTCGCGAAAAGTTTGATGAGATGCGTCAGATGGGTATTCGCACCGTGATGATCACCGGTGACAACCCGCTCACCGCGGCCGCCATTGCCCAGGAGGCGGGTGTCGACGACTTCCTCGCCGAAGCCACACCCGAAGCCAAGATGGCGCTCATTAAGAAGGAGCAGGAAGGCGGCAAGTTGGTCGCCATGACCGGTGACGGCACGAATGACGCTCCGGCGCTCGCGCAGGCCGATGTGGGCGTGGCCATGAATACGGGCACGACGGCGGCCAAAGAGGCTGGCAACATGGTGGACCTCGATTCGAACCCCACCAAGCTGCTCGACATCGTCGAGATTGGTAAGCAACTGCTGATAACCCGAGGCTCGCTCACCACGTTTTCGATCGCTAACGACATCGCTAAGTATTTCGCCATCATTCCGGCGCTCTTTGCCTTTGCCTACGGCGACCACCTCCAAGCCCTCAACGTGATGAAACTGCACAGCCCCCAGAGTGCCGTGCTGTCAGCGGTCATCTTTAACGCCTTGGTGATCGTGGCGCTCATTCCCTTGGCGCTGCGCGGGGTTAAATTCCGAGCGGCCAACTCGACGGCGATTTTGCGCCGCAATGTCCTGATTTACGGAGTCGGTGGCATCATTGTGCCGTTCATCTTCATCAAGCTCATCGACCTCATCCTCGTCGCGCTGCACGCCTACTAAAGAGAGTCTGAAATGATCGTCCACCTACGCCGCTCGCTGATAATGGCAGTCATCTGCCTCGTATTTTTTGGCTTCATCTACGCCTTCGCTGGCACGGGGCTCTCTCAGCTGCTCTTTAAGTACCAAGCAGATGGCTCCATTACGGCCAAGGGATCCACGCTCATTGGCCAGAATTGGTCCGACACGAAGTGCCCGGGTCATGCCCTGGGCAGTTGTGTCTTCCACGGTCGCCCCGACGACACCGGTCCCTACGCGGCCAACGCGAAGGAAGACATCTCCGGAGGCGACAACCCCCTCGTCGCCAATGGCGTGTCCGGCGAGTCGGCGGCGACCAACCTCGGACCACGTTCCAAGGTCCTATTGGCCGACACGAAACTTTTGGTCGCGTACTGGCACAAGTTGGGCGTCAACCCCACGCCGGACCTAGTGACCACGTCGGGCAGCGGGTACGACCCAGACATCTCGCCGTTGGACGCGACCGTGCAGATCCCCATGATTGCGAAGGCGACGGGCATCTCCCCGGCCAAACTCCAGGCCCTGATCACTCGCGAGTCGCACGGTGCGCAGTGGGGATTCATGGGTGCGAGCTACATCGACGTGTTGCAATTAAACGAGGCGCTTGCCAAGTTGCACTAGCTCCCTATCATCGGCCCAGCGGCGAGGTGTGACGGAGGCCTCGACGAGCACGTCATTGTCGACCTTTCCTCGTTGGACGAGGTGCCAGCGGGGAAAGGTCACCCCACGTGGCGCGCGCGTAGAAAACTACGACTATGTCACGTGGTGAACTTCGCGTCTATTTAGGCTCAGCGCCCGGCGTGGGCAAGACCTTTCACATGCTGGACGAGGGCTGGCGCCGCCGCGAACGCGGTACCGACGTGGTGGTGGGCTTGGTCGAGACCCACGGGCGTACCTCGACCATCGAGAAGATTCGTGACTTGGAAGTCATCCCGAGAGTCGCTCGGGAGTATCGAGGCGCGCTACTAGAAGAGATGGACTTAGAGGCGATTCTCGCGCGCCATCCTCAAGTCGCGCTGGTGGACGAACTGGCCCACACCAACGTCCCCGGCAGCATCAATGAAAAGCGTTGGCAGGATGTAGAAGCGCTGCTGGACGCCGGCATCAACGTGATTACCACGGTTAACATCCAGCACCTGGAGTCGGTCTCTGACGTGGTGGAGAAAATTACCGGCATTACACAAAAGGAAACGATTCCTGACATCGTGGTTCGCCGCGCCGAACAGGTTGAACTAGTGGACATCACGCCTGAAGCGCTGCGCAAGCGCATGGCCCACGGCAACATCTACGCGCCCGACAAGATCGACGCCTCGTTGTCCAATTACTTTCGACCGGGCAACCTGACCGCGTTGCGCGAGCTGGCGCTGTTATGGCTGGCCGATCGGGTCGAAGACTCGCTGCAGCACTACCTCGCCGATCATGGCATCAGTGACGCGTGGGAGACGCGGGAACGTCTCATCGTGGCCGTGACCGGTACCGACACCGATGAAGCCCTGTTGCGGCGCGCAGCGAGAATTGCCTCTCGCGCCGGTGCCGAACTCATGGCGGTGCACGTGGTCAATACCAGCGGGCTGCTCGACAATGCCGACACCTCGGCGGCGCGCGCACTGGTGGCTGAACTCGACGGCGTGTTTCAAGAAATCGTGGACGAAGACGTGGCGCGCGCGTTGGTCGCCTTCGCGCGCTCCGAGCGCGGCACGCAGATTGTGCTTGGGGCCAGTCGTCCCAGGTCGACACTGCACTTCACCGGCGGGGTTGTAGAGAAGGTGCTTCGCCAAGCCCGCGACCTTGACGTGCACATCATCGCCGTCGGGGGAGAGCGACCAGCGAAGGTTCGCCGTCGCCGTCAGAAGCGTGAATACTCGTGGCCCCGGGTCGCGGCAGCACTCGTCGTCACGTTGATATCCATGCCATTGGTCACCTGGGCCATGACCGAGATACGTTCGAGCCTCTCGCAGTCGACCGTATTCCTGGTCTATCTGCTATTCGTGTTGGCGCTCACGACCTGGGCTGGTGCGTTGGCTGGCATCGTCGCCGCGCTCGTCGCCTCGCTTCTCGAGAATTACTATTTTGTGCTGCCGCTGCACACGCTGCAGGTCGCCCGGCCCGATGACGTGGTGTCGATCATCGCCTTCTTTCTCTTCGCGATTGGCGCGAGCATTGTCGTCAATCAATTTGCCCTACGTTCCAAGGAAGCCGAGCGCGCCAGAGTGGAAGCGCAGGTGTTGGCGCGCGCGGCCGCGACAATGGCGACGTCGAGCGAAGACCTGTTGCCACTGTTTGATTCGCTGCGATCCATCTTTGCCATTCCCGGCATAGCGTTATTGGTCCGTCATGACGGCGAATGGTCAGTCGACCTGAAGGGCGGTGAACCGTTCGATACGTCGTCGGCCAACTCTCGATTTGTCATCGACGACGATCACACGCTCCTGCTCTCAGGCGAGGCACTCGACAATCAAGATCGCCAACTGATCACCGTGTTCTTAGAACGAGTGTCGGCCGGACTTCGTTCACAGGCAGCACTTCGCGACGAGCAGCAGCGACGCGCGCTCGAGCAGGCGCAGGTCCTTCGCGACGGGTTGCTGCACGCGTTGTCACACGAACTCAGTGCCCCGCTCGCGTCCATTGAGGCCAATGTTGCGTCCCTGTTAGAGATCGACACTGCGTGGTCGCCTGACGCTCGCAGGGCGGTACTGGTCGGATTCGAGCATGACGTGCGGCGCATGACTCGTTTGGTGGCCAATCTGGTTGACCTGCGACGTCTCGAGTCCGGCCTGTTGAGCGTGCACGTTGATGACGTTGACCTGAGTGAGCTCATCGACCGGATTCTCGCGAGCCTTGACCTGGAGGAGCACATCTTTGACGTCGACGTGCCGGAAAGCCTGCCGCTACTCATGACCGATCGCGCGCTGTTAAAGCGAGTCATTGTCAACGTCGTGGGAAATGCCATTCGCTTTAGCCCTCGTGACCGGCCGATTCGAATTAGTGCGTGCCTGTCGGGGCCACTGGTGCAGATTCTCGTCATTGACCGCGGGCCGGGATTAGGCGAGGCGCAGCGCGCGACACTGATTGCGTCTTCGAGTGAACTGTACGAGGAGCCCACTGAGGCGGGGATTGCACTCACGGCGTCCGCCGGCTTCCTGCGACCCCTCGGCGGTCAGCTGCGATTCGAAGACACGCCTGGCGGCGGGCTCACCGTGTGCATTGAGCTGCTGCACGACATGACCGATAGCGCGACATTAAACGCTCGAGCGTGACCACGAAGTGCGCGCACGACTGCGCCGCGCGCATTTCCACATTGTGAGTTCGTGCCACCATACGGATGCCGCAACTCGTTAAACACCTTCGAATTACCGCGCTTTCACATCAGCGTCACGCAAACTTAATTCGAGAAAATTAATTCTTTTTGGAATCTGCCAATCGACATGCGCGCCGCGTCGCGAGCGGATAGTCTGGCCCAGAATCACCACTCCGGCGGTTCGAAATCAGGGAGGTTGTACTAGTGGCATATCGAAAGTTCAAAGCGGCGTTGTTGGCCGCGGCGACTATGTCCAGCGTGGTGGCGGTGGGCATCTCCGCGGGCACTTCGTCGGCTGGAGCATCGTCGTCCGTCAACTGGGCGAAGGTAACGCACCTCACCAAGACGGGGCCCACTTCGATGGCGGCATTGATCAAGGCCGCAAAGAAGGAAGGTCGGCTCAACGTCATAGCGTTACCCGACAACTGGGCGAACTATGGCGCGATCATCAAGGACTTCAAGGCGAAGTACCACATCAACATCAGCGACCAGAACCCTGAAGGTTCTAGCGCCGAGGAGATCACCGCGATGACCGATGACCGGGGCCGTTCTGACGACCCCGACGTCATTGACGTGGGCACGAACTTCGCGGTCACCGCAAGGACGTCCGGCCAGTTGGCCCCCTATAAGGTGCAAACCTGGAGTGAGATCCCTTCGAACTTGAAGGACCCAGCGGGTTACTGGTTTGACGACTACGGCGGCTACGTGGCCATTGGTTGCAACACTGCAACCGTGACGACGTGTCCCACCTCGTTCGCTCAGATCTTGAGCGCACCGGCGTCGGCCGGCTACAAGGTCGGTCTTAACAACAGTCCGCTGTCGGCCAGTGCCGCGCTTGCGGGTGTGTGGGCCGCGGCGATTGCGAACGGTGGATCTTTGAGCAACATCGCTCCTGGGGTCACCTACTTCGCGAGCCTGAACAAGGCGGGTTACTTCGTACCCACGGTTGCGGGACCGTCGACGATTCAGTCTGGCGCTACCAACATCGTCATCTGGTGGGACTACCTCCAGGCTTCGGAGATATCTGCGTCCATCAAGGGCTGGAAGGTTGTTGTCCCGAGTGATGCGCTGTTTGCCGAGTACTACACGCAGGCCATCAACAAGAACGCTCCAGACCCCGCGGCGGCTCGCCTCTGGGAGGAGTACCTCTACTCAGTAGCCGGCCAGAACCTGTGGCTACAGGGTGAGGCTCGACCTGCGGAGCTGGCGGCGATGATTACCAACGGCACTGTCAACAAGACGTACGAAGCAGCGTTGCCCCCGGTGCCAAAGGGATCGACGAACGTCCCCACACCGGCGCAAATAACGGCTGCTGAGACCACCGTCACGAGCACGTGGCCAACCGAGGTTACGACCGGTCCGTAGTCCTCAGTGACCGATAGCGAACTTCAAAGCCAGACGTTGATTTCGGACCCGGGTACTTCGGTACCCGGGTCCGAGGTCTTGCCCCTCGAAACGGGCCGACGCAAGGGTCGACTTCGTCGAGCCGCGCTGCCGACGCTCGCGATGGCCCCGTTTTTCATCTACACCGGCGTCGGGCTTGGTGTACCGATCGTGTACATCATTCGCAACGCGTTCCTCACCTTTCAAGGAAAGTTCACGTTCAGCAACCTGGATTTGCTGGTCCACGGCATCTATCTGAAAGGCTTCGAAAACAGTCTTCTGCTGTCGGCCATCACGGCGATAATCCCAGGGATTCTCGGCGTCTTCCTCGCCTACGCCATCGTGACGTCAAACAGCGCCGTCCTAAAAAGGATGGTCGCCACCGCATCGGCGGTGCTCGCCAACTTTGGTGGCATCAATCTCACGTTCATTTTCATCGCCGCCCTCGGCGAGGGCACGGGTGTCATCACCGTGTTGCTCAATCACATCGGACTCAATCCGTGGAACCACGGATTCGACCTCTATAACTTTTACGGTGTCGCGCTTGTCTATTTCTATTTCCAGCTTCCACTGATGGTGCTGGTGATAACACCGGCACTCGGCGGGTTGCGCCAATCGTGGCGCGAGGCCGCGCAAAACATGGGCGCGTCGAACTGGCGCTACTGGCGCCACGTCGGCATTCCGGTGCTCATGCCCTCCATACTCGGAGGGGTGCTCTTATTGTTCGGCAGCAGTTTCGCCGCGTACGCCACCGCGCAAACGCTCACCCTCGGCACGGTGACCCTGTCGCCCATCCAAATTGGTGACACCGTGTCGGGCAACGCCATTGCGGGCGAGGCCAACATCGGATTCGCCATTGCGCTGGGCATGCTCATCGTGCTTTCCATCACGATGCTCTTCTACGGACTCGCCCGAAGAAAGGCCTCAAAGTGGTTACGGTAGGCGAGTCGTACTTTTTCGAAAACGAGGAAGTCGGGCCCGGCGAGACACCCGTAGGACGCCGTCGTCGCAAGAAGTTCCGAGTGTGGCGGCTGGTCGTTCTGGTCATCGCGGCCCTGTTCTTCCTGGCTCCGCTCTATGCCGGATTCAAGTTCGCGTTGCAGAATGATTCCGGAAAATTCTCGTTCTGGGCGTTCACGACCTTGCCCTCAGAGCAGGGCTTCTCGGGCGCCTTTTTCTTGTCAATGCGCCTCGCACTGTTTACGGCCCTGGTTGAACTTATCTTGATGGTCCCGACGGCGATCTTTGTTCATTTGAGATTGCCCAAATTCCGCCCAGTGATGGATTTCGTTACGATCTTGCCGATTGTTGTTCCGCCAATCGTGCTCATCGTCGGCGTTCTGGGTTCGGCGCCGCTGTTTCTCAAGGAGTCGCCGTACCTGCTCAGCATTTTCTACGTGGTGCTCGCCATGCCGTTCGTCTATAGGTCCCTCGACGCGGGCTTGAGTGCCATTGACCTTCGCACTCTGGTTGAGGCTTCACGCTCGCTCGGCGGGTCGTGGATTCGAACCCTGTGGAGCGTCATCATGCCCAATCTGCGCGCCGCGCTGCTGTCGGCGACCGCGCTCACGTTGGCCCTGGTGTTTGGCGAATACACGATGGCCAATTTGGACGGCTGGACGACGATGCCGGTGTGGATTGCCCAGTTTCAGCAATCCGACGCCCACGTCACGCTGGCCGCGGCGATGGCCCTGCTCGTCGGCACGTGGCTACTGTTGTCGCTGATTGTGGCACTTGATCGATCACAATCTCGTAAACGTAGAAAGGTTGGCACCCAGTGACCGACGTTAAGGATTCACCGCAACCGGGTGTGTCGCCTCCAAGCGCTTCAACTGGCGGGGCCAGCGTGCGCCTCGAGGGCCTCGTGCGCACCTACGGCAAGGTTCGAGCGCTCGACGGGCTCACGCTGTCTATCGAACCCGGGGAGTTCATTGCGTTCCTCGGTCCTTCGGGCTGCGGCAAGACGACGGCACTGCGTGTTCTCGCGGGCTTCGAGCGTCCCGATAGCGGACGGGTCTTGGTTGACGGCAAGGACGTGTCGAACGTGAACGCCCAGAAGCGCGACATGGGCATGGTCTTCCAGAGCTACTCGCTGTTTCCTAACATGAGTGTGCTCGACAACGTGGCCTTCGGGCTGCGCATGCGCCGCCAAAGCGGTGACCAGCGCCGCACGAAGGCGGGCGAGTTGCTAGAACTCGTAGGGTTGGGTGACCAGGCCGTCAAGTACCCTCACCAGCTGTCCGGGGGTCAACAGCAGCGTGTGGCGCTCGCGAGAGCCCTCGCGATTGAACCGCGCGTGCTGCTGCTCGACGAGCCGCTGTCGGCGCTGGACGCCAAGGTCCGCGCGGAGTTGCGCGATCAAATCCGCTCTCTCCAGCAGCGTCTGGAGATCACGACGGTCTTTGTCACCCACGACCAGGAAGAGGCGCTCTCGATGGCCGACCGGGTGTGCGTCATGTCGAGCGGGCACATTGAGCAGGTCGCGAGTCCCGACACCCTGTACGCCCGACCCACCACGGCGTTTGTCGCCCAGTTCGTGGGCATCTCAAGTCGCGTGCCGGTCGAGTCGGATGGCAAAGAGGTGGTCATCTTCGGCCAGCGCTGTCTCGTGCGCAGTGGCGGCACCACGGTTTCTGGACCCGCTGACGCGTTACTTCGCCCCGAGGACGTCGCGGTAGAGGTTGACCCTCAGGGCGACGGATTCATCACGCACAAGAGTTTCTTTGGCGCCACCACCCGTTTGGTGGTGCAGGTGGGCGAGATCCCGGTGCGAGTAGACGTGCGCAGCGACGCCGGTGCGGACATGGCGCTAGGGCTGCACGTGCGCCCCAGCATCATCGCGCGCGACGTGCTGGTGGCGTCGCGCACGGCGATTGAAATACCGAGCGAAGATTGATCAGCGCGCCCGGCGCGGCGCAGGACCTGACTATTCGACGTTGGAGTTGACGTCGTCGGCGAGCACCGCGTCGACGCCGTGTAGCTCGCTGAGGGCCGCGACCAGGTCGTTCACGAGCGCGCGACCGCGCACTTGCAAGGTCACGCTGACCATGGCGACCTCGTCGTTGGCACCATCGGCACTCGCGTGCAGGGGACGGCGGTAACCGTCGGATTCCGTAGAAATCTCCGACAACGTGAATCCGCGATTCGTGGCGAGTTGGAGTACGTTGCGCAAGATACCTTGACCCTCCGGGTAACGGACCCTGATGACGGAAATTACCGTCGACGCGTGGGGTAGTCGGTTCGTGAGCGAGGGGAACGTGACCGCCACGATGAAGTAGATAACCGTGGCGGCGCACGCCAGAATTGGCAGCCCCGCCCCGCACGCGGCGCCCACCGCAGCCGTGACCCAGACCGCGGCGGCCGTGGTGAGACCGCGAACCGAATCGCGGCGCACGAAGATGAGTCCCGCCCCGAGGAAACCAACGCCTGAGACGATCTGGGCGGCCATCCGTGAGGGATCGAGTTCAATGAGGCCGGGACGAAGCACGTCATTGAATCCGTACTTGCTGACCAACATGAAGAGCGCGGCACCGACGCCGACGAGCGTGTGGGTACGCAGTCCCGCGCTCTTCTGGCGAATCTCTCGTTCCACCCCGATCATCATGGAGAGCAAGAAAGCCACTCCAAGTTCGCTGATTTGCAGCCATCCTTCGATGTTTGGCGGGCTCGTGGCGAGAAGGGAGGTCATGAAAAGATCCTAAAAGTCATTTTTTCAGGATATCGCAAAGGTTAACTAAAGGTTAACTAAAGGTGAACAAAGTGTGACAGAAATGTGATGTGGGTTCTGGCGCGAGGGCCCGTCGAGCGACGCATCGGACCGCCCGTGCGTGCCGATTGAGGAACGCTGGGTTGGTAACTGAAGGGAAATACGTTCCACTCAAGACCTGTGCTCGGTTCTAGTGTGGCGATGGTAGTCAGGAGACCTCAATGAAAAATCGTCAAGTAATTCTTGCCCAGCGTCCGGTCGGCATGGTCGACGAGCACACGACCCAGGTGGTCGAGAGTCCACGACCAGAATGCGGCGCCAACGAGGCCCTCATCAAGGTGGGCGTGGTCTCAATTGACCCCACCATTCGTACGTGGATGAACGACGCCCCGGGGTACATGGCACCAATCGCGATTGGTGACGTCGTGCGATCTGGCGGCGTAGGTGAGGTGGTCCAGACCCAGAACGAGCAGTACCAGGTCGGTGACATTGTCTACGGCATGACCGGCTGGCAGGAATGGGCGATTGCGAGCGACGCTAACAAGTTCCAGGTCATCCCGAGCGGACTTGGTCTCGACATTCCGCTCGTCATGGGCGCGCTCGGTATGACGGGGCTGACGGCATATTTTGGTTTGCTCGACGTTGGCCAGTTCAAGCCCGGCGACGTGGTCGTTGTCTCGGGCGCCGGGGGAGCGACCGGATCTGTGGTGGGCCAACTAGCCAGGGCGCGCGGCGCGAAGAAAGTAGTGGGCATCGCGGGTGGCCCCCAAAAGTGCGCGGAAATCGTTGAAGAGTACGGCTTCGACGAGTGCCTCGACTACCGCGAAGAGAACCTGTCGCGCCGCCTGCGCACCGCGTGCCCCGATGGGATCGACGTGTACTTCGACAACGTAGGTGGCGAGATCCTGGACGCCGCGCTCGCCAATATCGCCATGCACGGGCGAATTGTTATCTGCGGGGCGATTTCGCAGTACAACGCCATGGAAAAGCCCAAGGGCGTGGCCAACACCCCGATGCTGATTATGCAACGTGCCCGTATGGAGGGCTTCTTGATCTTCGACTTCGCCGCGCGATTCTTGGAGGCCCAGATGGAGCTCGCGACCATGATTCAAGACGGCACGCTGGTGCACCACGAGCACGTGATCGAGGGACTGGAAAACGCCCCCGCGGCACTCAACCTGCTCTTCAGCGGTGGCAATCTCGGCAAGACGCTCGTCGTGGTCGACAACACGGTTCAACTTGGCTGAGCCGGCGTCGCCGGAGCCGCCCGCATCAGTAGCGGTCCGCGTGACGGTCGTGTTGTTCCTCGTTGCGCTCGTTGCGGGGTTCGCCCAGTTCGGCGCGATCTCGTCACTCAATGACGTGGCCAAGCACTTTGGACATTTCTCTTCGACTAAATCGCTGCAAAGTGTGGTCGGTCTCTCGGGTTCGAAGTTGGGGCTCGGGCTAGCGGCGCTGCGCCTCGCGTCACTGGCTGCCCTGCCGCTCGCGTCCCTGGCTGACCGCTGGGGCCGCACGAAGGTCCTCCAACGGACCATCGTGTTGGGTCTGCTGGCGACCGCCGCCGCTGCGTTGAGCCCCAGTTACTGGGTCTTTGTGTTGTGCTTCGCGTTCGCGCGCCCCTTGTTGTCGGCCGGATCCACCCTGGTCCAGGTCATCACGGTTGAGCTCTCCTCGACGAAGCGGCGCATCAACCGACTGGTGATCATGGCGGCCGGCGCCGGGATCGGCGCCGGGTTCTCGGCCATTCTCCACAGCCTGATCCGTGGTCCCGACTCGTTCCGCTGGCTCTTCTCCCTGGCCCTGTTGCCGGTCTTCTTGCTCGTGCCACTGGTGCGAATCATTCCCGAACCGCTCTTCCGTACCGATGACGCGCCCCTCGCTCGTTTGGGCGCGATACCGCGCGCGCAGCGAGGTCGTCTCTCCGTCATCTCGATCGTTGCCTTTACGGTGGGGCTCATCACTGGTCCGGCCAACGGCTTCACGTTTGTTTACGGCGAAGGGATCCTCAAGATGAGTCCGCGCGAGGTGGCGACGGTGGTGACGTTGAGCGCCGTGACGGGCCTCGCGGGTCTACTCATGAGCCAAAGCCTCGCCAAATCGGTGGGGCGGCGCTGGACGGTGGCGGTAGGGGTGGTCGCAACGGCCATCACCGCCGCCTTCGCCTATAGCGGAGGGCGCAGCGCGTTCATCATTGGCTACATGGTGGGCATTATGGCCGGCGGGCTGCTGTCACCCGCGTTATCGGCCATCAGTGTCGAGATCTTCAGCCACGGGGTTCGCGCCACGGCGGCGGGCTGGATCGTGGTCTTTGGCGTCCTCGGCGCGGTCGCGGGGCTCGTTATCTTCGGTTGGGTCGGCGACGCCGTGCACACGTCGAGTACGACGGCGCTGCGACTTCCGGCGCTCGTGACGTTCCTGCCGTTCTTGCCAGCGCTGTTGTTGCTGCGACTCGTGCCCGAGAGCAGTGAGATGGCGCTCAGCTAGCCCAGCGTCACGTCGGCGTAGAGGGCCCGATGATCGCTGCCACCGTCTCTCGCCCCGCCGCCGAGCACCTTCCACGGCCCACGCCCGAGCACGTGGTCGATCTGCGAATGCGGACGTCGAGCGGGCCAGGTACGGGCTTGGACCAGTGAGCGCCAGCCCGGCATAAAGACCCGCAGCAGCGGTCCCCAGCAGTTGAAGTCGCCCGCGAAGAGGATGGGCAACGCCGGGTCAAGGGTGGACGCGATCTCGTTGATGCGCTGGTATTGGTGTCGCGAGCCGTGCGAGATGTGGGCCCCGTGCACCGCCAACGCGTAAAAGGAGTCCGTCCCGTCGTTGATTCGCGCCACGATCAGCGCGCGACTCACGCGTTCTCGGCGCAGGCGACCGAGTTGCTCGACGCGAATGTCCTCGATCGCAAAGGTGGTGAGCAAGGAGAGCCCCCACATGCCGCGCTCGGCATCGCTCAGAGTTGTCGCCTTTAGTTGCTGGGCCTTGGTGAGTTCGCGGTGTTCGTTGAAGTAGAGGCCCCGCTCGCCGGTGAGGTGGGCGAGGAACGGTTGCCAGGACCGGCCGCCGGTTCCCGTGGTCATCCGTTTGCCCGTCGCCAGGGGCACGAAGATGCCGTCCATACCGAGGGTGGTCGCGAGTTCCTGGTACTGATCGACGCCGTCCTCGCCCCGCCAGGTCTCGGGACAGATGAGCACGTCGGCGCGCAACGTGCGCGCCTGGGCGAGCGCGTCGGTTGGTCGGCCCCATCCATCGACGCCGGCGTGAAGGTTAAACGTCGCGACGCGCACGTCAAAACCCTACGCCGAACGGACCGCGCGTGTGGCAGTCTCTTTAGGTGGAATCGGTCAACGTGAGCTTCGGGCACCGTCTCTGGTGGGTCGACGCCTTTACCGGGAACAGCGAACGGGGCAATCCCGCGGTCGTCATCTTGCTCGAGCGACCCATGATGGACCACGAACTCCAGCAAATTGCGTTCGAATTGGGCGTCTCGGAGACCGCCTTCGTGCGACGCGTCGGCGACTCGTGGTCGTTGCGCTGGTTCACGCCCACCGTCGAGGTCGACCTGTGCGGACACGCGACGCTCGCGACGTTGCACGTGCTGCTCAGTGAACTCGGCGTGCCCGACGAGGAGTTTTTCTTTCAAACCCGCGCCGGCATCCTGTCAGGCCGACGCAGCCGTGACGGAATGCTGGCGATCGACCTGCCGCGCTCGTACATCGAACCGTTGGACGAAGCAGTACTGAACGGCACGCTCGGACCGTTGGTGGAGGTGTTTCAGGCGGGGGCCCAGAGCGTGCTCGCGGTGGTCGAGGACTACGACACACTGTGTGGCTTGGCCGTTGACTCCATGAGCCTCTTTCTTGTGCCCAGTTCAATGGTGATTGTGGCCTGCGAAGGCGGTCCCGACGTTGACGTGTCGATTCGCGTCTTCGCCCCCCGCCTGGGACTCGCCGAGGATCCGGTGACCGGCAGCGCGATGTGCGCGCTCGCGCCGTGGTGGATGCAGAAAGTTGGCTCACCCACACTCAGCGTGCGCCAAGCGTCGGCGCGCGGCGGTCTCATGTACGCGCGGCTCTTTGAACGCAACGTCGAGATCGCCGGTACCGCGCGCACCTTCTTCGGGGGCGACCTGCGCGCATGAACGCCGACACCCTCGGACCCGGAGACCATACCCGGGTGCGCCGAATGCCCGAATTGGCCAACTACGACGTTGAGGTCATCAACGCCATCCTCGATGAGGCGCGGTTCTGTCACGTCGCGGCCATCGTTGACGGACAGGCGGTCACCGTGCCCACCCTGCACGCGCGCGAGGGATCCGCGCTCTACCTGCACGGCAGTCAGTCCAACGCGTTCATGAAAGCAGTGTTCTCGAGTGCCACGGCCTTCGTGAGCGTGACAATCTATGACGGACTTCGCTTGGCGCGAAGTGGGTTCGAGTCCTCCATTGCCTACCGTTCGGTAGTCGTGGTGGGACCGGCCAGCCGGGTGACAGACACGGCGGAAAAGCGCCGGGTCCTCGACATGTTTGTCGACGCGATACTGCCAGGGCGGGCCCGAGAGGTGCGCCCCTTAAGCGAACGCGAACTCAACCTCACGCTGGTCGTGCGCGTCGAGATGAACGAAGCCTCGGCCAAGGTCTCGCACGGTCCGACCCAGGACGACGAGGACGACATGGCGCTACCCATCTGGTCGGGCACGATCCCCGCGCACCTGCATTTTGACGCGCCGGTGCCGTCGAGCGATGGCGCCATGAATGACGGCGACGTGGCGCTGCCCGAGTCGGTCGAACGTCTCTACCGAGACCACCCGTGACCATTCGCGAGCAGCTGCGCGACCAGTTGAACGCCATTATGTGCGTTGACGAGCGCGAACAGGCGTCCGTCGCCGCGACGCTCGATCGTCTCACGTGGCCGGGAGACCTCTACGATCCTCGCACCACCGATCACCACATCACCGCGTCCGCGTTTGTTGTCTCCTCGCGCGGCGTCATCCTGCTGCGTCACCGACGCCTCGGGATCTGGGTCCAACCGGGCGGCCACGTGGATGCGGGCGAGGATCCCGAGCAGGCGGCGGTGCGCGAAACGCTCGAAGAGACGGGCTTGGTGGTCCATCACGTCGAGCCAGTGACGGTCTTTCACGTCGACGTCCATCCCGGGCCCCACGGCCACACTCACTACGACCTGCGCTACCTGTTGGTGGGGCCGGCACTCGACCCCGCGCCCCACGAAGGCGAGAGCGCCGAGGTTGAATGGTTCGACTTTGCCGCCGCCACCGAACGATGCGAGCCCTCGCTCGTTCACGTGCTGGTGAAATTGAGCCAGCGTGATGAACTATGGAACGTGAAAGACTGATTTGGTGGACGAGACCGAGCCGTTGCGCGCGTTGATGGAGGCCGATCGTTGGATTGACCGGGTCGGTTCCCAACGCGAGCACCTGCCCGAAATGGCCGAGTTGGCGACGCTTGAAGTGGAACTTCGAGGCTTCGCCGGGTCCCTTCAGGCGGCCAAAGCGGCGCAAACCCCGGTGCGCAGTGCGTACGAGGCGGCCCAGCGCGATACTGAACGCCTCGACACGCGCGCCCGCGACCTCGAGAAGAGGCTGACGACGTCGACCGCCAATGCCCGCGAGCTCGCGGCTATTCACACCGAGCTCGAGCACGTTCGCCAACTGCTTTCGAGTGCCGAAGATCTGGAGCTGGGTCTGTTGATTGACGTGGAACCCCTGGACGATGCGGTGAGCGTGATTAAGAGCCAGGCCCAACCCGGTTTGGCGCGTCGCGGCGAACTGCAAGCAACGATCACCGGACTACAAAGCACGCTCGACGAGGAGATCACGTCGCTGCGCACCGCGCGAATATCGCGCGCCGATGCCCTGTCGCCCGAACTGCTCGCGCGCTACCAAGGGGTGATGTCGCGCGTGGGCATCACGGGAGCCGCCCAGGTCGAGGCCGGACGCTGCGACGGGTGTCGCATTGCCCTGTCGCCGCTTGACGTCGACCGCTGGAAGGCGCAGGCGCCCGGAACGTTCATGGCCTGTCCCGAATGCGGTCGGCTACTGCTGCCGTGATCATCCTCGTTCGACACGGCCAGACCACGACCAACGCGTCGAAGCTTCTCGTGGGTCGCAGCGACCCCGAGCTGACCGAACTCGGCACCCAACAGGCGCTCGCGCTGCGGCCCTATCTCGCTGGCGTCGAGCAAGTATGGACCTCACCGCTGCGCCGGGCCCGGGCCACGGCGGCGCTTGCGGCACCCGGGATAGACGCGACCGTGAACGCCGCGTTCATTGAAGTGGACTACGGCGTGCTCGAGGGCCACCCCATCGGCAAGGTCACCGGCGAACAGTGGCGGGCCTTCGAAAGCGACCACCGGGTGGCGCTCGGAGACGGGGAATCCCTGGCCTCGGTGGATCAACGGGTCCAGGAACAACTCGACGCCTTGTTAGTTGATCCCTCGAGTTTGCTGCACGAGCACGAGCGTCACCTGGCGATATTCAGCCATGTGTCTCCCATCAAGTCGGCCATGACCTGGGCGTTGGGCATACCGGGTTCGGTCGCGTGGCGAATGCGCCTCGATAATGGATCGATCACCACCATCACCATGCGCCAATCGTTGCCGGCGCTGCTGCACTTCAATATGGTGCCGCTGCTGAGTTAGTTAGCGCAGCGCCACCCCGAGCGCCCAGAAGGTGAGCGCCGCGCCGAGCACGGTGCAGGCGTGAAAGAGTTCGTGGTAGCCAAAGACCCTGGGGGAGAGTTTGGGCCGCTTGGCCCCAAAAAAGATGGCGCCGACGGTGTAGGCGAGCCCGCCCGCGACCACGAGGAAAAAGCAAAATGGACCTCCGCCCCGGTAAATCTGGGGCATGACGGCGACCGCGGCCCAGCCAACCACCAAGTACGGCATGGAATTTACCCATTTGGGAGTATCCATGGTCAGTTGGCGAATCGTGATGCCCACGGCCGCACCGGCGCCGATGACCACGAGCAAGACCAATCGGATAGTGCCGTGCATGGTAAGCCCGGCGATCGCGAGGTAACTGCCGGTAATGGCGAGGAAGATCGTCGAGTGATCGGCCCGTCGCCACGCCCGTCGCACGGGAGGCGACCAGTTAATTCGGTGATAGAGCGCGCTCGTGATCATCATTGCGGCGACGCCCACGATGTAGCAGAGCACCCAGCCCACCTGAGGCCAGGTCTTGGCGCGCACGATCAACAGGGGTGAGCAGGCAATCAGTGCGACGGCGCCAACCACGTGAATCCAACCGCGCATGAGTGGCTTGACATGGGGTGCTGCAAGCGTCGATGGCGAGTGCTCCTTAGTCATCAATTCACTCACGGCAAAGAACATTCACTACGTTCATATTATTGGTTACGCAGCGAAGCCCGTCTGTCCTGTAGTCAGAACAGACGGGCTGTCGATGTTTGGCCCCCCTAGCCAATAAATAAAAAGTTACAACTCCACGTCAGCGCTACAGTGGCGAGGAAAGCCCGAAAATAATGCATTGTGAGCAACTTCACATGAAAGGACACGTGGTGGAACGACGCACGTTAGGACGAGGACTCGAGGTGTCCCAACAGGGACTCGGCTGCATGGGGATGAGTGAATTTTACGGAGTGGGCGATGACCAGGAGTCAATCGCCACGATTCACCTGGCGCTCGACCAGGGTGTCAATTTTCTCGACACCGCTGACATGTACGGTCCGTTCACCAATGAGTTGCTCGTGGGTACGGCCATCAAGGATCGTCGCGACGAGGTGGTGCTCGCGACGAAGTTCGGCAACCAGCGCGGCGAGGACGGTTCGTACAAGGGCATCAACGGTCGCCCGGAATACGTCTTGCAGTGTTGCGACGATTCACTGAAGCGTCTCGGCGTCGAGGTGATCGACCTCTACTACCAACACCGCGTGGACCGCACGGTGGCGATAGAAGAGACGTGGGGCGCGATGAAGTCGCTGGTCGACGCGGGCAAGGTCCGTCACCTGGGCATCTCCGAAGCGTCGTCGGCAACCATCGAGCGGGCCCACGCGGTGCATCCGGTGACGGCACTGCAGAGTGAGTACTCGCTGTGGACGAGAGACCCCGAAGACGGGGTGCTCGAGACGTGTCGGCGACTGGGAATCGGGTTCGTTGCCTACAGTCCGCTGGGTCGCGGCTTTCTCACCAATGAATCCAGTAACCGCGAAGGCACTGTTGACAGGGATTTTCGAAAGAGCCACCCACGTTTTTCGGGTGACGCGTACGAACAGAACCTGCAACTGGTCGCCAACCTCGAGGTCGTCGCAGAGGAGAAATCAGTCACCATCGCCCAGTTGGCGCTCGCCTGGGTCCTCTCTCGGGGCAGTGACGTGGTTCCCATCCCCGGCACCAAGCGGCGCAAGTGGCTCGAGGAGAACATTGCGGCCAGTTCCATTTCGTTGAGCGAGGCTGACTGCGCGGCTTTAGAGGCGGCGGTGCCCCGCGGCGCGGTCGCCGGTGAGCGCTATCACGCGCCCGGCATGACGACCATCAACGGTTGAGCGGGCGTACGGTTCCGTCAACGAGCTGAAGGACGCTGTGGCACCAGGCCATCACCTGGTCGTCGTGCGTGGCAACGATAACGCTGGCACCCGTCGACGCGAGCAAGTCCAATACTGCGTGGGTCTCCTCGGTTCCAAGTCCGCTGGTTGGTTCATCCAGCAAGTAGAAATCTGGATTCGTCACCAGCGCGCGAACGATGGCCACGCGTTGGCGTTCGCCCCGTGAGAGTTCATCCCACCGGGTGGTCGCGTCGCTGGATATTCCCAGTGCCGCTAAATCGTTGCTGACGTCTCTCGATGAGCTTCGACCCAACCGCACGACGTCCAGTGCGAATCCCCGCATCAATCCTGGCTCGCTGGGCACGTAGGTGAGGTGGCGCCGCAGTTCGTCGTCTCTGATCTCGTCAAGCGCCGCATCGCCAATACGAACCCGGCCTTCGTTGACGTGCTCGAGGGCCGCCAGGGCGCGCAGCAGCGTTGACTTGCCCGAACCCGACGACCCCGTGAGTGCGAGACGTTGACCGGGTTGGAGTTCGAGTGACCTCAGGTTGAGCACGAAGTCCTTGCCTTCGAGAAGTCTCAGATCGTCAGCGCGAAGGGCGGTGTCGCAGGGCCAGAGTTGTCCGCCGACTGGCAGCGTTGAGTCGAGGTCCTCGAGCCGTTCCGCGGCGCCACTGATAGCGACGGCCGTGTCGAGCGATCCGCGAACGGTCGAGAGTCCCTCGAACGTGGAAAATGCCAACAATGTGACGACGACCATCCAGACCGCCGAGGTCCGGGGATGCTGCGCCGTGAGCGTGGCGAGACTTGCCGCGGTCATCACGAGCGCAACACTGCCTGAGAGTCGCCGCCGGCGCCACCGAGTGGTCTCGGCGTTGCGCAGCGCCTCGCGCGCCCGCCGCGAGCGCTCTTCGATGAAGTCGCTTCGACCGAGCAACACGAGCTCGGGCGCGACGGCGCCCAGTTCAATCAGGGTCGCCTGGTAGGCAGCGCGAGTACGTCGTAGCACCCGCTCGGCGCGCAAATGTGGCGCGAGGTTCACCAGTAAGGCCGTGATGCCGAGCACTTGAAAGAGGGCCAACTCGCCACCAAAGGGCCACCAACTGGTTCGCCCGGGCAAGAATCCGATGATCAGGTCACTCACCAGCATGGTGCTGGCCGCGGCGACGAGCGGGATTACGCACCGCAGCCACAGGTCCTGGAGTTCATCAGTGTCGCGCAGCGATCGTTCCAGCAGGTCGCCGGCCGCGTAGGAGCGCCAGCGCGAGAAATTCCAACGGCCGATCGTCTCCACCAGCCAGTGACGCCATCGTGACACGGCTCCGAAACCAAGCTGGTGCGAACTGAGCCGTTCGTTGAAACGAATGGGCGAGCGAAGAAACGCTAGGAGTTCAATGACAATGAGCACGCCCAGCACCGCGCGCAGGCCCGGTCGCGTGGCGCTCTCGACGAGCAGTGCCATCGCCCCGACGAGCAGACCCACGTTGGTGGCGGTGGCCACGAATCCGCTCGCCATCGCGCGAAGCAGGGGAGCCAGTGGCGGCTGGGCGCGGCCGAGCCAGCGCCACAGTCGGCGAAGGTCCGAGTTCATGAGGCGATCTCAATGTGTTGATCGAATTCGCGCATCAAAGGAGCGTCGACCGCCGCTTCTACGATTGCCATGTCGGAGCGAGTCTCGAGCGCCTGGCGCACTCGCGCTCGAGTTGGTGCGTCGAGCGCGCCCGCGATGTCGTCAATGATCAACAGCGCGGGTCGGGCCACGAGGCAACGGGCCAGTACGAGTCGGACTCGCTCGCCGCTGCTCAGCCCTCGACCGTCGGCGAGCAGCGGACTGTCGAGGTCGGAGAATCGCGGTGCATCAAGACCCAAGTCGTCGAGTTGGGATCGTACGGCGCCCGGGTTAAGGTCGGCGCCCAAGGTCACGTTGTCCCAGATTGACCCCGAGAGCAATTGGCTCTCAGCGCTGACAAAACCAATGGTGTTCGCAGAGCGGCTCACCGCACCACTGTGGGCGTGACGCCACCCCACCAGCGTGTGCAGCAACGTGGTTTTCCCCACTCCCGATGGCCCAGTGATAAGAATTCGCTGGCCCGCCGATACGGAGACGTCTACCGGACGTCGCTGAGTGTCGCACACCAAGTTCGTCGCGACGAGTAGCGATTGTGAAAGCGCGGGATTCTCCAGGTTCACGTCTTGCAGCAACAACTTCGACGTTGCGGCATCCTCGCGACGATGGAACTCCGCACCGAATCGGCGCACGTGCACGAAGAGTTCGGCGGTTGCGAGTACTGCGACCAATGCGTGGAAGAGCGTGATCCGTCCGCCAAGGAGTCCGAATCCGACCACCATGGCCACGAGTCCGATGCTGACGCCGCTCAAAAATTCTGTGACCAAAGAAGATTCCAGCGCGACCCGGATGGCCTTCATCGCCAGGCCGTGCTCGGAGTCGGAGATCGCCGCAATCTCATTGGCGCCGTAGGTCACGGCGCCCAGCGCACGAAGTTCCGGGGCGTGGTGCAGCAGTTCTAATTGGCGTGACTCAAGCACGCGGCGCCGTTCGTGATACTGCGCTGTCAAGACTTCGCTGCGTCGCCCGGCGCGGCGGTAGAGCGGGACCGACACCAACAGCAGCGCGACCGTGATGCCGGCGCTGAGCCAGCCGGCGGCCCAGAAAACTACGAAGATTCCCAGCACCCCAACTTGCGCACTGGTTTCTAACATGAGTAGGGAAGGTTCGTCGCTGGCCCGTTCGACGGCCAGGGCCAGATCACCCCGACTTCGCTCTCCCTCTCTCGTGGGCCGCGAGAAATGTAGATGCAGTCGTGCGCGCCACGCGTCGCGAATGTGGCGACTGGCGCGGTGGGTGAATTCGTCGATCAGGATTCGCAGCACCCATGCGACGCCTAACACGCCGATCAAGATCCAGAGTCCTCGGCCAACATGTCGGTGCGCAATGTCGGTGACAGCGTTCGCGGTGGCGATGGCGAGTGCCAATCCAACGATGGTGTTGAAGACACCAAGGATACGAGGACCCCAGTGCGAGGCGACCATCGACATGTTCGCTGACGTCGTCACGACGTTGTCACCGAGATGTCGGGTCGATGATTACAGTGGATCGTCACGGTGGGGAAGGTTTCGCGCCGGTCCGTTGAGCCAATCACGCAGGGCCTTAGTCGCGCGACAATCGTCTTCGTTGTATTCAAGGATCCTCTGGCGAGAGGCGAGGGCAAACTCCGAGTCGTCGTCGCTCGCCACTTCGTACCAGAGCATTGAGGCTTCCCCACTGGGGTTGGCGTCGCGCCACTGGAAACCGGCGGCCACGGCCAACTGCTTCAGACCCAGGGGACCTTCCGTTTGGATCTGGCGTTTGGCCTGTTCGTGCAGGTCAATCCACTGCGATGGCGAGCAGCTACGAAAGGCCGCGAGGTCCTCAGCCGTGGGACCGTTCGCGCGCGGGCTCGCCACCGCGCGATTCATCGCGCCGTCTTCTGCCTGGGCCCAGAAGCAGTACGCCGCGACGCTTCGATCCTGTGCTTGACATCGGCGTCGAATGTCACTGAACCATTTCCAAAATTCGACAAATATCGCTGCTTCTGAGTCACGGGTGAGTGGCCCCCACTCAACGAAGGCCCGATATCCCGACTCGACTCCGTCGACTGGTTGATTCAGTGTGACGCTGGCCCCCCACAGGTACGTCATCTCGTCATAGCTCTCCATGTCGACGTCAATTTCGACGTCCGCGCTCGGACAGCCCATCGACGCGGCTTCAACCGTTCGCATCGAGCTACCTCGCACGTGCGCGCGAGACCTATAGATCAGATCGTCCAGCTTTTCGATGGTGCGACCGAGATAGTCTTCGCGTTCGTAGTCGACGTGGGCGCTGAGGACCTTGTGGTGCGCTTGACGCGCGCGGAGTGGGTCAAGTTGGGCCAGCTGCGCACGCGAATTTATCCCCTGTTCGTGCAGTAGGACCTGTTGATCGAGATTCGTGAATCGCGTCAGTGACACGTCGTCGGTCGCTTCGAGTTCGTTCTCACAATGTGTTGAGTAGGGACATTCCGGGCAGTCGCGGTGCCAGTACGACGAGGTGGGGAAGTCACCACCATTGCGCCGCCAGACCTCGTGCGCGTTAACGACGGCCAGACGCTGCAAGTAATGCTCGTCGTAGGTGGCCAAATTGAAACGCGGATAGTTGGAACTGGCGAGATCGAACCACCAGACGCGCCGGTGGCGGTCGATCATTGCCACCCTCGCCGAGGGGTCAGCATGGCCGAGTGCGCCGAGCACGCGGGTGGCGTGGGCCAAACTGATGCCGTTTCGGGTAACGGTTGGAGATGAGCGGGGACCCACGCCATCGGTAAAGGTGGCGTCGCTCGGCTTGAGGTTCGCTAAGGATCCCTCCAATATGCGCCGGGTGGACGCCGCCTCGAAGATTTCGTTGTTCTTAATGAGAACTGGTGCGTAGGAATATCGTTCATCGACGCGTCCGACGCGTACCAGGGCGTGCACGGAGGTCCGCCGTTTTCCCGTATCGTCATTGACCACACGCGGGCGAAGGATGAGCTCCGCGCCATCACGCATCAACTCGCTGGTCTCTTGGGGGCCAGACGGAAAGACCGCGTCCGGTTGTAAGTCCTTTATTTCGCCTAGGGTTGCGCGCCGATGTTCCTCCGCGTCGCGGCGACGTCGCTGCATTTCGGCCGAGGTGGGCGCGATTTCTATCTCGACTGGTGCCCCTCGACTGAGGGCCACCCGGTGGACGCAGGCGAGTATCTCGTCACCGCGAAGAAGATCTGACACGCGACAAGCCTACGAGAATACCGATGCTTCCAATTGCGCCGCCCGCCATAGTCGCGTTCTATATCCGCACAATTCGAGCGAGAGCGTCGGAAGAAAAGTCAAGATTTTTGAAAATTCCAAGGCCGGCAATCTCTCGGTTCGAATGGCCAAGGTGGAGCGCTCCGCTTCGGCTGGTCATGGGAGAACAGAAATTCTCGGAATGAAGAAGACAACGCCCTGTCGTCGAACACCTCCGATCGATTCCCGCCGACGCTGACGCACTTTCGACGAACTCAGCGGCATGATGAACGTTAACGAACTGCTGAGAGCGATGACTGATTTCAGCGGTGAAAGGCCGTTCGATCAGAGAGCGCCGGTGTTCGTACTGCCCCGCTGTCGCAATGTTCCGTCAAGCTCGCGTGGTTGCTACGTCCGTGGTCCGAAAAATCGCCTCACCTGGAGCGACGAAGAACCTTCGATCTTCATTCGCGTGGGCAATGAACCGTGTGGACTTTACGTTCCAATACTGTGCAAACACGCGGCGAACCTAGTGACAGCTGGTTGATGGCGCTGCGGACACGTTGGTAACGGCCAAATGTTCTGTTTTCCAAACGGTCGACTTCATCGGGATGGGACATAATAATATGTGTCAAAAGTGTTGTCATTTCAACACTGATCGCGAGAGTCGCTCGTGATGGCCCACTTTGCACTACCGAATCCGATCGCTCGATGTAACGTTTTTCCTGGTGACACCGATGTCTTGTCAGTCGTCAATCAACCCTCACTTTTCGATGCCTCAGCAATTTGAAGGGTAAAGCGAGTCGGTGCAATACCGGGACATTGCGTTGTATTAAGGCGCGCTGAGTAATTATGCACTGTATTTAAAGTGACACCCGGGCAAAAATGCAGTGATTTACACGAAATGTCAAGGAACTGTCCAAATATCAACATTCACAAAACCCGGGTTGATTACCCACAAAAGACGGTGAAATTGGGAAGGACCGCGCTAGATTTAGCGCACCCACTCATTTGGGAACCGGCGAGGTATCTGTGGCTTTCAAGAAAAAAGATCGGAAAAACGATGGCGGGGACCTGGATTCTCAGGTCGCCGTAGATGACTCCGTCTCAAGGGATTCCGTGAATGGTTCGTCAGGCGCGAACTATTCGGGTGGTTCCCTCAACGACGCAGACGTATCAGAATTACAACGAGGCTCGTCGGTCGCGACGGTCCAAGGCAGCCGACCCGACGGCGAATCTGAGAACCGGACTCCGTTCGGCGAGAAGGTCGCGACACCTTTCAAAGGTCGTCTCGGCGATTTGCTGATCGATGGCAAGCTCATTGATGAGGATCAACTCGAGTTGGCACTCGCCAAACAAAAAGAGTCTGGCGGCAAACTCGGTGAAGTTCTCGTTTCCATGGGTTTCTTGGATGCGCGCGCCCTCGCGGACGCGCTCGCGGCCGTCCTTGGTCTCGAAGTACTGAACCTACGGCGCGAGAATGTTGATCCGGCGGCGCTCGCGATGTTGACCGAGTCGGTAGCCAGAACCCAGTTGGCAATTCCGGTTCGTTTCGAGGGTAATTACTTACAGATCGCGGTAGCCGAACCCAGCGAAGACGTCCGGGCACTTTTGGCCAAGGCGAGTGGGCGCGACGTGCAACTCATGCTCGCACCGATGAGCGACGTCATTTGGGCTATCGACAGCAACTACCGAGCGATTGGCAGCGTCGGCAAACTTGTTGAAGCCTTCGAAGCGGTTGAGGGATCCAGGAAGAAGACAGAGACTTCGAACGAGACCGAAGTTGTCGCTGACGATGCACCAGTGGTCCAAGTGGTCGACCGCATCATCACCCAGGCCATGCGCGACCGCGCGTCCGATGTACACATTGAAGCCTCGGAAGACTGTGTTCGGGTGCGTTTCCGTATTGACGGCGCGCTCAAGGAGATCCTCCAATTGCCGGTTTCTATTGGCCCCGGTCTCGTGAGTCGAATCAAGATCATGGCCAACATGAACATCGTAGAAAGGCGCCGCCCCCAGGACGGACAGCTCACCATCAACATTGACGGCAAGGAAGTGGACGTTCGTGTTGCCACTGTCGCGACCATCATGGGTGAAAACTGCGTCATGCGTATCCTGGACAAGACTCGCTCGCTCTTTCACCTGAACGATCTCGGCATGCCCAGCGACACTCACTCGGCCTATTCGAAGCTGGTTCGTTCGCCCTTCGGCATGGTGCTGTGCGCCGGTCCTACCGGTAGTGGCAAAACGACCACCCTGTACGCAACGCTCAGTGAAGTCAGCAATCCGACGCTCAACGTGATGACCATTGAAGACCCGGTTGAGTATATTTTCCCCTCGATCAACCAGATCCAGACCAACGAGCAGGCCGGACTCAACTTCGCTACCGGCTTGAAGTCAATTCTGCGCCAGGACCCGGACGTCATCTTGGTGGGTGAGATTCGAGATGTCGAGACCACCCGGGTGGCAGTGCAGTCAGCGCTGACCGGCCACTTCGTCATCTCTTCAATGCACGCCACTGACTCAGTGTCGGCGCTGCACCGCTTTTTGGACATGGGAATCGAGTCATTCCTGGTGGCTTCGTCGGTGCTCGCCGTGGTCGGCCAGCGACTCCTACGTCGAATCTGCCCGTCGTGCAAGACAACCTACGAGCTCACCGATGAGGAGCGCGCCTTCTACGATGAGAGCGGCGGCCCGGCGAAGGAGATCTTCTATATCGGCACCGGTTGCAACTTCTGTAGCGGCACTGGGTTCAAAGACCGCATAGGAATCTACGAGTTACTGATCATGACCCCGGAGATCAAGCGTTTGATTGTGGGATGGGCCACCCAGGAAGAGTTGCGCACGCTGGCGGTAAAGCAAGGCATGCGCACGCTACGTCAAGAGGCCATTGCGCTTGTCGCTCAGGACATCACGTCCGTGGCCGAAGTCATTAGGAGCGTCTACACGCTATGAGTCCACGTACTAAGAAGGCTCCCAAGGTCCGCGAAAAGCAACTGACCAAGTATCACTACAAGGCTCTTGACGAAACGGGCAAGGCCGTTTCCGGCACCGAGAGTGCGACATCCACCGGTGGAGCGCACATTGCGCTGATTGAAAAGGGCTACCAGCCGCTTGAAGTCACGGAACAACGAAGCATTCTGAAATTCGAGATTACGAAGAAGAAGGTCCCGCGCAAGGACGTCATGAACTTCTCGCGTCAGCTCGCCGTGTTCATGAGGGCGGGCATTCCCATCATGGAAGCGCTGGAAGTCATCGTCGAAGAGACGCAGGGCAAACTTCTGAAGAACATCCTCGCTCAAATGGTCGACAGTCTTCGTGCCGGTGATACCTTCGCGGCCGAGGCCGCGGCCCACCCCGAGGCGTTCCCCAACTACTACGTGGGTATTTTGGAATCGGCTGAACTTACAGGAAACCTTGATGTCGTCCTTAATCAGTTGGCGGACTACATAGATCGCGACACGAAGGCGCGAGGAAAGATTAGCGCCGCACTGATCTACCCAATTGTGGTCGCCTGCATGTCAGTGGTGACCGTTGGCGTGCTGGCGATCTTCGTCCTCCCGCGCTTCGTGGTGTTCTTCAAGTCGTTCCACGCGAAACTACCGCTCCCCACACGCATGATGATGAGTTTCTCTAGTTTTATCTCTCAATGGTGGTACGTGATCATCTCGGTCATCATCGTTATCGTGGTGACGATCATCGCGATGCGCCGCTCTCCCGGTGGCAAAGCAAAGCTCGACGCGATGATCTTAAAATTGCCGGTGGTCGGCGACCTCACCCAGACGGCCATTCTCGAGCGGGTCTGTCGGATACTTTCCTCGTTGCTCAAGGCCGGTGTCGACCTGCCCCGATCCATGGCCGTGACCGCGGATTCTTCAAATAACTCCATTTACCGCAGTGCCCTCGAAAGCATCCGAATCGACATGATGGAGGGTCAGGGGCTCGCGGCGCCCATCGCGCGCACCGGGCTCTTTCCGGGCGCGGCCCAACAGATGTTCCGGGTTGGAGAAGAAACTGGCACCCTGGACCAACAGTTGGAGGTGGCCGCGGAATATTACGCCCGTGAATTAGAGACCAAAGTGGACCGTGCTACCGCCCTCTTTGAGCCGGCAATCATCATTTTTATGGGTGTAATAGTGGGATTTGTGGCCGTAGCCCTTATCTCAGCAATGTACGGGATTTACAGCCAAGTCAAGGTTGGATAGCGGGTCGCCAACGCGGTGAAATTCAATCAAAAACTCAGATTTGCCCCTGTTACAATTGGGCCCATGTCGTCAAGGGGGCCTTTCAGGCGGTTTCGGCGCGCTCGCTCCGAACCGGAGTCCAATCAGGGTTTCACTCTGATTGAGTTGCTGGTCGTGACGACGATTCTGCCCCTGATTATTGGTGCGCTTTCGGCGGGGCTGCTCGCGGTGTTCAACCTCCAAGATAGCGTCACGAACCGCCTTTCAAACTCGAGTGACTCGCAGATCGTGGCGCAAAGCTATGTGCAGGATGTCCAGACCGCACAGATGATCACAACACAGTCCACGCCGAGTTGCGGCACGGCCTCCCAAGCGCAAGTGCTCGGTCTCGAGTGGGATAGTAACGGCACTGCTTACCAGACAGTGATCTCCTACGTCATTCAAAAAGTGGGATCGCAGTACCAGCTGGTGCGCCAGTACTGCAACGCGGGGGCATCGACTACGCCAACGGTAACTACCATCGTGTCGTACGACATGCCGGCGTGGGTTGTTGGCAATGCGTCTCTAATCACGATCCTTCCTGCCGCCAGTTCCACGGCCGCCGCCGCGGGCTGGGCGTCGGCGCAACCGGTGACGGGCGTGACGTTCACCATCAACGAACCGGGTAGCTCCACCTCAGGATCTGCCCCGTTCGCGTACACATTGGTCGCGGTACCGGCCGCGGGCGCGCCACTCGGACAACAGGGGTCGCCAGTGCAGACCACCACGGGCTGCGGTTTCGCGCTAGCCGGCACGGGCACGTACGCGACGTCGTTGTGCTTCATAGATTTCACCCCACTCAATATTCCGGCCAACCGCCTTTCGGCGACATCGCCAGGAATCATGCAGATGACCGTCGCGATACCGGGCGGGTACGTCATGTCCTTCGGAATTAGCATCACCAATGAGACGTCTACGCCATTGGCTGGCTATCAGTTCCCGACCTATCAGTGGTCCTTCATGGGCAATGCCAACAACGGTACCCCCTTCTATTCCGGGGTCGGCTGTCCGGCAGGCACCAATCCACTATCCGGTGTTAACGGGACACCCTCTTGTATTCTTCCGGCGCTATATCAAACGGGTAACAACGCCACCAACGAGGTTTTGCTCAGCAACATCTCAGTTCTTGCACCCAATGGAAGTGCCGCGACTGGCTGGCAATTGGTTACGGGCGACGCCGAGACAACTGACCCCAATGAGTACCTAACGTGGACGTCCAATCAGAACATGTCCATAATCCCCAATAATCAAGTGGCGGCGCCCAATGCGGCCGAGGGTGACGCCTGTAATCTGGTGACGAGCGGCGGGGGGCCCGGAACTGGTGGCACGGACTTGACCGGACTCGGTACCAATACGGTCACATGCAAGTCCACGTGGCAAGACTCAGGAACACCGCGCACGGGTGCGCTGATGCTTGAAGCTCCGCAGCCGACCTCGATGACCGCGTCCTTTCAGGGAGCCGGCCTTGAGGGCGTCTTCTTTGGATTGCTGCTGCCATCATGATGCGCATTGACCGAATCCAAGTATTGATCACGGTGAAGAAGCAGGGGACCGAGTGATGAGACGTCGCTGGCGATCCTTGGTGGCCCGTGCGGGTCGTTTGGGTCACGGTGAAGACGGGCGATCTGATGAGTCGGGCGACACGCTAGTTGAGGTGCTGCTCGCCCTCATCGTGTTGAGTTTGGCCTCGGTGGCCGTGATTGTGGCCTTTTCGACCACCATATCGGCGTCGGCCGAGCACCGGAGCCTGACAACGTTTAACACCATGATTCGTAGCGCCACGGAGCAGGCCACTCAACAGGTCCAGGGAAACTCCGCGGTGCCCTTCAATAACTGCGCGCCACTTTCGTATTATCAGGCGGGCATCGGAAAGGTAACGTTCTCGCCTCCGCCCAGTGGCACCAATTACACGGCCGCCATCACGAACGTAAGTTATTGGAACGGTTCAGCCGGTTTCGTGTCTGGCCCTACTGCGATGGCGCTCTGTAACTCGACGTATCCGAACTCCCCTCAGGAGATTACGGTCACCATTACGGACCCAAATAACAGTACGAGCTACTCCAACAGTTTCGTCGTTGACGACTCCATTGCGGTGCCACCGGTTCCGGTGTGCGCGTCGAACCTGACGGCAAACGCTCTGGCGTTCTCTATTCAACCCTCGGGAGCCCAAGCGGGCTTGGCATTCACCGTGCAACCACAGGTGTGGGTGGAGAACAACTCCGGGTCCGTACCGTGCGTGGTGACGTCCGACCTGTCGCCAGTGAAGTTGGCGATCACCGCGGGTACCGGGCAAAGTGGGGCAAACCTGCTCAACTGCTTCGCGGCGACTAGTTCTGGATCAGGTGTGGTTTCCTATCAAAATTGCGCCATTGACCTTGGCGGCAATACGGCCTACACGCTGACAGCAACTGACAACAACGGGGCCCTGACGGTGAATAGCTCCTCCTTCTACGTGATAGCGCAACTCGCTAACCCGGTGGTAACTGCGGCAACGACGTCAAACAATGGGCCGAACGCCATCACCGTCACCTTCACACCGCCTAGTAACGCTCAGGCGGGACAACTTTATAGCGCCGAAGCTTGTCAGACTTCGGCCATGACTGGTGCTACTTGCGTAAATCAAGCCTCAATCACTTCCAATACTGACATCACGGGTCTCTCCTCGGGGGGTGCTGGCTATTACGTAGAGGTCACTGCGAAGGCCGGGAATGGATTCTTGGCGTCGACGTCTGCGGCCTTTGGTCCCGCTACCGCGTCCGGCAGTCAGATCGGTGATCCGGGCACCCCCATCTTGGCGTACGGAGCCAGCGCGGGGTCAATCAACGTGACGTTTCCGGGTTCTAGTCCTTCGCTTCCGGGCGAAACGTACAGTGCCGAGGCTTGTCAGAATTCAGGCATGACCGGCGGCACCTGCGTGAATTTGGGGTCTATAACGAGCGGGTCCGACTTCACGGGACTGGCCTATACCCCGGGAACCGCGGGCGCGAACTACTACGTCGTAGTCACGGCGAATGCAGATGACGGGTTTACGGCCAACCCATCGGTAGTATCGGCGGCGCACGCCGATACCAGTCAAGTGAGTGTGCCAATCGTAACTCTCACTAAACCCTCGGGTAATCCGACCGGTCGCATAACGATTTCGTTTACCACGGGCACAGGCGTGGCCAGTGACAGTGTCACGGGCGGCCTCAGCACGCCCGTGACCTCACAGAATTCCGCAACGATAAACAATTACGTAAGTGGAACAAGCTACTCAACGGGACAGCCCACAGGAACCACAATTTACCTTTATGTGACCGCACAGCCGAGTGCCGGTTTCGTGTCAAATGTGTCTGCCACTGTCAACGGAAAGACCAATTAATGAAGTCGAGGTTGCGGTACAGCGAATTAAAGACACAGCGGCTTTCACCGCGAGTTGGCCGACGATGCGCCGACTCTGCAGTTATCGGAGAGAAGTCCTCAGGCGCTAGGCACCGTGTACACGGCGATTCGGGCGCGGTGATGATTTTGGCTCTCGTGTACTTCATCTCCATGAGCTTGATTATCGCGGCGTTGGCCCGTGAAGCGACCAATGACCTAAGTAACACGTCGAAGTTTACGTACGCTTTTGCGTTGCAGAACGCAGCGGGTAGCGCGGCCCAGGTGGCGATTAACTATGATCGCTACGCGTCGTTACCTCTGGCTATCGGAAGCAACGCAGCAATTTCCTGCTTGGGGCCGAGCGCGACACCATCAACGCTCACTTTTGACAACGGTCCGACCTCAGACCCCACGCAATTTGTGAACACCATCTCTGTATGGTGCTCGACCGTGTGGAATCCCACGAGTGCCAATACTCGCGTCGTGACCTTCTACGCGTGTTCCTCCGCTAATGGAGGTTCCGGCGCCACGTGCCAAACGAACGCAATACTGAAAGCAGTCGTCACGTTCGACGACTACCCCTCATCTCTCGCGGCGCCGATTGACGCTCAGTGCAACGTGTGGTGTGGCACGGGCGAGTCCGTGAGCACCTGGGACTGGTTGTTGTAGCACAGATCTTCCAATTTCGTTCTCATGAAAACTGGTCTTCAAATGGTCGCGGTGGACACCGTTACTTAATGCATCAGCAGCTTTCACAATGTGGTGCGAAATAGGAGATTCGATCAACACTGATTTCATAATCGTTCACGTCATTCGTATTGGAACAATTCAATTCTGAAATCGGATCGGTAAAGATTTATTTGTTCCTGGGGTCAACGCTGAATGTTGCAAGAGACGGAATCCGCTCTCTCAATAAGGGTTGCTTCCTCACACTTATGAGCCCAGTGACACCCCCGAAGGGGTGATGGCGTGAGATCTCCTCTGATCAGGCATTTTATGTGCTGCCTCGAGCAGCCACTCTCGTTCACGCAACCTTTAATTTAAACGAAAAATCTATTTTTGGGCAAAATTTGTTATAGCAAAAACCCTTTGTTTAAAGCATTTCTTGATAATGGCTCGTGTATAGTACCCATAGTTAGACAGATGTTGTTAAGGGGGGTTCCTCCGAGTGTCGGCAGACCCATTTTATGAAAGGCTGGAAAAAAATGCTTGGGACTTATCGCAGAATTAAACTCCAAAGGGCCGCTGGAGAAATAGAAGAGGGCTTCACATTGATCGAGCTCCTCATCGTCATCGTTGTACTCGGTATTCTCGCCGCAGTCGTTATCTTCGCCCTTGGTGGAATAACGGGTAAAAGTGCGGTTGCCGCGTGTCAGGCTGATGGAGCAACCGTTTCCACGGCCATGGCAGCGTTCACCGCTGAGAATCCTGCAACGGCGCCGACGACGGCGAACCTTACGGCTAGCGCATTGGGTGGACCGTACATTCAGTCCTGGCCTAACAACCTGCCGCACTACGCATTTACCATTACGGGTGGTGCACTGACCATTTCGACTGGGCCTGCGGGCGGCGTGACCGGTTCTGGTACTTTTGTTGCATACACCGGTCCCGCGACTTGCGCGTTAGTACAATAAGTTAGATTCAAAGCCAAGCACCGTTTAATGAACTGACGTGCCCGGCCTTCGTGCCGGGCACGTCAGTTTTTAACCCCTGATGAGACGGGAAGTGATGCAGTGAGCAACGACACCTTGTCAATGGACAACTGGTTGGAGATTCTGTGGGAGCAAGGTGGCAGCGACCTCTTGCTTTCGGGAGATTCACCACCGCGCATACGCGTTGACGGCAAGCTGCGTCCACTAGAGGGTGCAGCGCCCTTGACCGGTGAGCAGATAGACGCCATTGCGTTGCCTTTGCTCACGCCGGGTCAAAGAGAGATCTTTGAACAGGAATTGGACGTTGACTTTTCCTTCTCCTACCTTGACCGCGCCCGTATCCGTGGCAGCATCTTCACCCAGCGTGGTCAGACGGCGTTGGCGCTGCGCTTAATTCCGACCGTCGTTCCTAGTTTTGACGATCTCGGGCTGCCTTTTGCGGCCAACATGATCGCAGAACTGCCGCGTGGCTTTGTGCTGGTGACTGGACCGACCGGTTCGGGAAAGTCGACCACGCTGGCTTCGATTATTGACAAGATCAACTCGACGCGAGCGTGCCATATCCTCACCATCGAAGACCCCGTTGAGTATGTTCACTACCACAAGGTCTCGGCGGTCAGCCAGCGCGAAGTTGGCCTGGATAGCCCCTCGTTCGACCGGGCGCTGCGCTCGGCTCTTCGCGAAGACCCCGACGTCCTGCTAATCGGCGAGATGCGTGACATTGACTCGATTCAGATCGCCCTGACAATGGCCGAAACTGGTCACCTCGTCTTTGCGACGCTGCACACCAATGACGCCCCACAGGCGATCGACCGCATCATTGACGTATTCCCGGCGTGGCGTCAGGAACAGACTCGAGTGCAGTTGGCCTCCTCGCTGAGCGCGGTCATTGCCCAGCGGCTCATACCCAAGATCGGCGGCGGCATGGTGGCCGCCTACGAAGTTCTTATTGCCACCAACCCGGTGCGAAACCTCATCCGCGAGGGCCGCTCCAACCAATTGACAAACGTCATGTTCACCAACACGCAAGAGGGCATGCAGACCCTGGAGAACAGCCTCGCCAGACTCATCGTTGATGGTGTGGTGAGTTATGAAGACGCGATGGCGAACACGGCGCACCCCAAGGAGTTGGTGCGGACATTGGAGCAGATGAGCCGGCCAGTCTTGGCCCAGTAACTCCATGTCTACTCGTCGAGGGCCTGAATTACCGTATAAGGTCGTCGCCGGAGTCACGCCCTGGGGATCGCGGTGGGTCGTGGCCAGTGCCAAAATGCACGCCGCCACCTTCGCACCCGAACAACCAAAGATTTACACGTCGTTCATTGACGTCCTGGACGAGCGGCCATCCTTCAGCATCATCGTCGTGAACGCACCGATTGGTTATATCGAAAAGTCAAACGAAGAGGTGAGGACGTGTGACCGTCAGGGCAGAGCCATTTTGGCCCGGCGCGGAGCGGGGCTGCACAACGCGCCGACCAGGTTAATGCTGGAGGGGGACGCGCCACTGTCCGAAGGCCGTATCGATGCGGTCACCGCGATGCTGCTACCGCGATACCGCGAGGTCGCCAAAGAGATGTCTCCCTACCGCCAACGGGTCGTCTACGAGGGTCGACCCGAGTTGAGCTTCTACCAACTGAATAACGAAATGCCGTTGCGCTACTCCAAGAAGATCGAGGCCGGTCGTGAGGAACGCAGAAAGATATTGGAGAAGAGAATCCCCGGCATTGACAAGATCATCAACAGCGACATCAAGGGGGTGCCGCAAAAGCACCTGTACGACGTTGCCGCGTTGTTGTTTACGGCCCGGCGCGTTTTCGGGCACGCGGCGATACGCCTACCGAGCGAAGCGGAGTGGGATAGCGAAGGACTTCGCATGGAGTTGGTGCTCTAGACGCTGCAGCAATAAAAGCTGACGTGAGGCACCGTCGCCACAGGTGTCGCCTGTATCTGAGGGGTGCGGCGCGTTACGTGGGTAGTTGAGGAGTCGGAGAAGGCGGTGTCTGGTCTCCTTCGATGAGATCGAAATGATGATTCCGCTCGTGTGCGTTACGAATTGCTGAGATCAGCGGGCTAATCGCCAGGGCTCCTCCGCCGAGTACCAAGACAATTTGATAAAGATAGGTGGGCAACAGATGGCGGTCCGGGTAGGCGGTCCAAGGAATCTTGATGAAGATCAATATCGCGATCGCGAGCCAGACCAGAAGTTCGACGTGGTACCGACGACGCACGACGTCGATAACCACGAACAACAATGCAACGATCATTATGTACATGGGTATTTCCAGGCGAGCGCTGAGTCCCCATGGGCGCCCGTTCGACATAAATCCCCAGGGAATCGGGTTGAAGGCCAGCATAAAGATGGCGATCCACACAATTAAGTAGCGCCGGAAGCGATGACGCGTGACGTCAAGCACGATGAGCATGACCGCGAGCGGCATGAAATAATAGCCCCAAAGGTTCGATTCGAACGCCAGTCTGAGGGTCAGTACCGTGGCGATCAGCGAAATGAGCGGTACTGGTTCCAGTATGCGTGGACCAAGTCGGCGCGCCGCCCACCACGTCAGGCTCAGAGCGAGCAATATTGGCAGCAGTCGCGACACTATGAACACCGTGTCGCCGTGAGCGTGCGTCTCCCAAAACACGGTGCCCCCGATTGGCGAGATAATGAAACCGGACCCGATCACGACTGCTCTGAATGCTCGACCGGACGTGAGAATAATGAAAGGTAGGTCAATTGCTGCGGTGGCAAGTATGGATGACGCGAGGAATCTATTCCGCTGTTCCTTCGGTGCCACCACGACGAGCGGTGCCCAGACCAGCAGGGCAAACTGGTTGGTCGCGAGTGCCAATCCAAGCAGTATTCCGGCCCAGACCCATTTGTTTTTACTAACGCGGGCTAGACCAATGAGAATCAACCCCATCGCCAGAAGGTCTTGAGGATGAAAGTATTCGGTGATGCACATTGCGACGGGCGGCACCACAGCTATGAGTAACAGTGTCAGCGGTTCCCACCTGCATCGACCACGACCGGAGGCTCGAAGTAACGCGACGACCCCAGCCATTAGCGGCAGCCACGCAAAATATCCAATTCGTATTGTGGGATAGATGACCTGGGACTTGTTGGCCCAGTGATACAGCGCGGTCGTCGCGGTTGAGCAATGAGGACCGAGCTGCGTCGCCGTGGGGAAGGGCACACTGTGGCCAATTCTAAAAATCGCGGCGATGATGCCGGTGAGGACCGGATACAGCGGCGCGATGAGCGTATAAGGACGCACCAGGGAGGGGAGCGCGTTACCCTTTGGAAGTTCGTAGGCGCATGCGAGGTGGCCATGGGCAATTAGCCACGTTGAAAAAACCGATACCGATGCGTCGCCCTGTACGGGACCGCCGATTTGAGCGGTGAGAGCGAGGAAAACAATGGTGGCGATGATCCAGCCGATTTGGCACTGACGTCGTGAAAGAGGTTGATCCAACCACAACGAGGTCGCCGAGACCTTTCGACCAATTAACTCCCGACTGGTCACGAAGTCATCGTCTCCAAGGTCGGTCTGATGCCAACCGCAATCTCGTGCCACCATTTAAAAATCACCTAAGTAAATCTAATTTGTCAAGTTGAAAATAATCGGGACTCATACTGCGCTGGTCCCCTTGAAATGATCCACCTCTAACGAGAGTCCCGATGCTCCAGAATGGAGCCAGGAGGACAGCATGAAGAAGAGGCATCACACCCCAGAACAGATCATCCGCAAGCTCGCC